>Ga0302271_10002024_pt1 | contig 18732 bp, 13 predicted proteins | sample III_Bog_N1_1_FD_198767 | JGI IMG/M metagenome (GOLD analysis project Ga0302271, IMG submission 198767) | Peat permafrost microbial communities from Stordalen Mire near Abisko, Sweden - III_Bog_N1_1 | ecosystem: Environmental > Terrestrial > Soil > Wetlands > Peat | place: Sweden: Abisko...
ATAGTAATAATAATAATAGAAATCACAGCAACATCAGCAACTTTCTTAAGAGTCGATTTCCCACTAACAATCACGCCTTACATCGTAATCTTCCAATGCCAAATCAATCATCAACAACAACAATAACAATAGAGCTAGCTCTAATTCCAAAGAAGCTAGTAAGCACACTACTAGCAATCTCGAGTTCATTCTGCTTCGCTAGCAGTAATAATCTAAATAATCCCAATAAAACATTTCCCAAGGTGCATATCTTCAATAACAACAATAACAACCATTAATGCTGTCTCTAAACAACGCTTAGTAGATTCTCAACACTCTCGATAGCTAAAGTCAAGATGATACCGACACAAGAACAGGCTAATCGTAATCTCGTGGATCTTATCAAAACGCATAGCCTGAGATATAATAATCCAATAAGCGATCCCAACAGTAAATCTAATAGTCCGAATAGCAGCAATATTCATCTTAATAATCTTAATTAAACGGTGCTTCCCCATAGCATTAATTCTCTAATAACAAGCAGCGTAAGCTAATTCATCCTACTAATCATCTCAATAACATCGTTAACCCTAGCACAATCACGAACACTACATCCAGCACAACGCATCAAGCCAGCAACAATGCTAATTAACTTGCAGGTCCTTCTCCTGGTACGTCTCTTAGCCAGTAGCATATTTCCATCAGCAGTGGGACGAATCAATTCTTTCTGTAAAATGGTTCAGCGGAGAGTATCTCTGTGTAGAGCTTAGATTAACAGTAGCAGTAATAACAGTAGTAATTTCGACCTTCTAGCCATCCTGCAGGATATCTGCTAGATAATGGTCTGTAGTTACCATATTAATAGCAGTAATAGATGTAGATGTACAGTGATCATTCGAATAATAAAATTAAACCATAACTCACGAATGGTAGCTTATTCAATGAAGATGTGCTATCAGTGAAGAGCAATGGTGTAGATAGCTAAAGGAAGAGTGTTAGAAATAAGAATAGTGGACCAATTGCGAATCAAGATAGTCAATTCATGCAACAAGGGAAACAAACAGAGAATACAGCTGATAATTTTTTGGTTCAGCAATAAGCAGCTACTGGTCTAGCGTAGACACACTCGCAATATAAGAACAAATGGATTGACTTCAAGAAATTCAATTAGTAAATTTGCATTTTTTTACTCAAAAATCTTTTTCTAATTTTCTTTTTCTTTTCGTTTGTATTGTTTCAGGTACCCGAAAGAGGCAGAGCGTCGTGTTGCAGCTGCAGGCATTGTGAATTCTTCCTAAGTCGACGATGCAATTTAGACTTCTGCATCTAATATCCGTAATACTTACAATTCAATGAGTCCACAAGCACATGCAATCAACCCAAACACAAGTAATAGCAAAAAGCAAGCAGGAATCATTAGCAATCCTAACAATAATAACATCAATAGCTACATAACCTTATCAGCTGCTGGAGGTAATAGCAATATAATTAACAATAACTATACGAGCAGCTCGTAGTAGTAATAAGGTCATGGGTTTCTGTACAGCAACAATGCAGATACATCTCCTTCAGTGAACTAAGCTAATAAGATTAGAGGATAGATTGTTAGTTCAATTCAACCAACAGGAACAGGGAAGAACAATGGATAACAACAGTAGATGATATAATTCACTTAACCGTAATAGTAAATCTCAATGCAATAGTAGTAATAATTAATGTTACAATCACTCAGTCCATCGATGAATATGGCTAAGTAGCAATAACTTGAATTAGCTAGCTATCAAGTCAAAAGTGCTAAAGCTGCTGGGGCTCCTGGTGGTACTGCTCTTACAGCAGATAATCAATAATTTACACCGAATGTTAAGTTAATGCCTCAGCAATCATTTGGAACTAATTAATAGTAATAATCGCATTTAACTGAGCAGTAGCAGCAATTACTAGCTATCAACAACCCTAGCAATACTTCAGGTCTCACTGACGATCCTTTACTTCTAGCATCTAAGAACAACATGCAGCAACAACGCAAGTAAATCAGCAAAGTGAGTTCCTGCAAGAGCTTTGAGTTCCGTGAGAAGTTCGCTAAGAATCCCAATAATACCTAGTAATCTAAAGTCATCAATGGGAACAATGTCATCATCAATCTCTCGAATGTCAACAGCTCATCGTCGTCTAACAACATCAACATTAACATGAATGTCAGTGCGGGAGGAGCTATCCATCACCATCCGCACTAAGCGTACATACATAATCTCAACAACACAGTGAATAGCATCAATGGAAATATCAATAACCTTAATAGCACCACGAAACAACTCAATATCTTAACATCCTCGCATAATACTACTATTAATAACAACAATAATAGTACTAGTCACTTCATACCAACACCTTCAAATAGCAGCACAGCTGGTAATGCTAATAGCAATTAATTTGCTTCTAACACTACTGGATCTTCATATCTTCCGATATCTTCATCGAAGAACACGTATTCAGCTGCACTGTATTAGAAATCATAGAACAATATCCTTAGCAAATAGCAACAATAGTAACAACAGCAACAGCAATCATAGCAATATTCCTAGCAATTCTAGCCAGGTAAAACATCTACGACTGGTTTATCTGATTCAGCACATAACAACTAACTCTTCAATGGTGCTAGCTAATATAGTCTTGCTAGGAATTCATCGTCGTCTTAGACGGGGATGTTGAATCACTCAGCGATCTAATAAAACTCAGGTACGAAGCTGTCGAAAAAGATTGACATGTACAAGGTGTTCAATGCAACGAATTCGAATAGCTTCAGCACGCAGAAGGACTACTAGCAGCAGCAAGGGAAATAAGTTAAGAATTTAGGGTTAGTGTTATAGAAGATCATTAAGAATAAGACACTCAAGATTAATGAGAAATCTAATTAACTTAATTAGCACATACAAGCGAATCAGCACAACAGTCATTTAGCGACCAACTCAATGCAATAAGGTATGATGGGTTAGACATCGGCATCGCTAGTTAACATCAGTAACTAGTTAAGTACTTCGTTATAGCCGTAATAGCTGTCGTTGTTTACGTAATCATCGTAGTCACAACTGTAATAGCAGTAGTAATAGCAACAAGCATTCGCACAGTAGCAGCAGCAGCAGCAGTAATAACCATAGTCACTCACGAAGAAGACATCAACCCCTGGGAAAAAGAAAATGTCCGGATCGGGTGCATCAGGAACGAATAATCGAGGTGCGAAATCGCCTTAGTTTGCTTCGAATCTCAAAGCGCCCTTAAAGAATTACTACTGAATAAAAATAAAACAAACAACAAACAAACTAATAAACTGTAATTAGTATAATTCGTGTGGGCTTATGTGTTTGTCTAATTGTGCATGACTCTTCTTAAACGCATCCTTTGTTGGTATTACTGGAAAGTTCTGAGTTTGAATAGTCAAATAAGGAAGAGAGGAAACTAAGAAAAATACTGGGAAATATATATAAAAACAAAAACAAAAAAAATTAGAGAAAAATAATAAATTGTTGGTTGCTCCAAATGCTGTGGTTCATTCATTGAAGACGAGCACTTGTTTTTTCAATTATCTGTGTGGGTCTTTCGGGTGAAAGGAGTGCTTATTACCTGCTGGTTATGAATTCTGGTATTGATGCTCTTTTTGCTGCTACTGGAAATGGTTTGAATTTTTCAATTAAGACATTCTCTTAGCTGGATCAATGTTCGTTGGTTTGTATTGTGGAGAAGAAGGGTCTTAGATCTTAGGAAGAGATATCAAACTAAATACATTCTGAGGGGATTAATCAGATTTATTTACTGTCTTCAATTGTTATTGTGATTCTTATTGGTGTTGTGTATGATTATGGTTACTCTTGTTAGGAATGGTAGGTCCGATATGATTGTGATTAACATTCTAGTTCTTATTCTCTGACACATGCACAGTTTATCGAAGATAATCAGTGAATTTATCACCTTACGATGTGATTTTCTTAATTTTTCTAATGAGACTTTATTGCTAGGCATCTTCATACGGTTAATCGGAATGTTTCTTCCAATCTCTTATGAAATTATCCTTCAGAATGTTAACCTTAACTGCTCGTTTCTTATCATTATTGAATTAGAACGCAGTGAATTGTTCTTTGGAATTCCTCAGTGCTTATAAACTAGCTGCACTACCATCGAATACTACTTCACCACCGTAATCTAAGTTTTATTTCATTTTCATGGAATTAGCCGATTAGCTCTTTAATCCAGCTCCACCAATGAGTTCAGGGGAGTATTGCTACTGACCTTGCGAATCGTAGAGCTCATAGATTGAGTATTTCTTAGGATTACTACTATTAGTGTTATTGCTATTTTGTTAGTTGAAGAACAATGCATCTTTCGCTAAAAGTTGTGATTACGATCGTTGTGCATTCGATGGGAATTTCACAGATTATTAAGATCTTTCACCTTGTTATTTCCCTTGACTAAATTAATCTCTAGAAGGCGAACTAGCTTTGTCTCTAGCAATTTCTTGCAGTTGCTACTAATCAACTGAGAATTAATGTTTAAAATGTGAGTTATCAATGCTCGTTCGTTTATTAATTCTATGCTCTGTTTGTTCATCTACTGAATCTCCTGAGTTTTAATGCTCGATGATTGGTAGATTCTCACTTCCTAGACTCATTCCACTGGCTGAATTCGTTGGTATGTGTTGATTAGTTAAATATTGGGAAGTACTACTACTGCCTTAAGTTATTTCTTGTGTGCTGCTCTAACCAGCATATGTTGATACTGGGTTGATATCAGCGGATACGCTACCACTTGTTTAGTAATGTCGTCTTCTTGCTGCTGCTTGAGCTGCTCGGTCTTAAGGGTTTCGTAGAATCCCAATGTTTGGCATTTCAGATGTGTTTATATATGGGCTATTAGAATTCTTTGCTAGTTATCTACCATGCTAAGACACATTGAAAGTGCTTTTTGGGCTCATTTAGTTACTCGCTGAAGGACTGTCTATTCCTTCTTAGTTAAGTGGTCGTTATGGCTTGTTTCGTGGACTGAAATTACTCAATCGAGGGTTATTAGAAGCTAAATGAAGATTCTTAGGACTTTGTAATTGATCTTTCAGGTTATTTTTACCTTTATTCGAAGCTGAAGCATCATTTTCGGAGTCTATTTCCAACAGTGAAGAAGCTAGATTGATAGGAGGAACGATTTGTTATATCTACGAGTTGCGTTTACTCAAATCCTTTTAGCTACCTTGGTTATTGGTAGGTTTAGTGTTGTTAGGGCCTATTTAATTCCCTGCATTTGGTGCACCAACACCTTTAGGATCTGCTGCCATAAGACTAAGTCTCTTGTATTTGAAAAACTGCAGTTAATTTTAGAAAGTCAATGCAGTCGCTTAGGATAGCCTCTACGTCAGCGCAGATTATGATAAAATTGCTGTTTAGAGCTCACTTTTCTTCTCTAGATTCTCAAATTCCATGGCCTGCTAGCGGAACTCTGAAATACCTGTTTTCTTCTGCTCCAGTGTCAAGTTATTGTTGGAATACATCTTGTCAATCGAAAGACGTAACTTCACAGGTAATCTGTCTTCGATTAAATAATTTTTGAACTCATGGAACTGTTACACTCGTTTCTGCACTCGCTGCTCGTTTTCTGAATAATTCGAAGAAAATCTCTTGAAGAATGCCTGCTAAACAGCTGGCTCTTCGCTTATTTTCCTAAGAAAATCGATCGCTTTGATCTTAATCACTACGCCCTTGTGACTGGAACAAACTAACTTGAATTCCCTTTCTTGCTTCTTGAAGATAGACTCCTCGCCAATCATTTCCCCAACTGTCAAGACCTTTATCTGATGGCAAAAAATAAACAAATCCAAACATCAATCAATGACTTAGTTGTATTCACCGAGAAGAAATACTCTTACCTTGATTGCTTTAAGGACTTTGGCATTGGAGTTCTTATTCAGTGCAGAGAAACTGAGAATGTTTTATTTCATGATCTCTTCCTTTTAGTCAGTTTGCTTCTCCACAACCTTGAATACCTAAATATCCACAAGCATTAAGAGGAATTCAAGCAAAAGTTGAAAGGAATTAGAATCAAATTTTGTTTATTTTTACTTCAAATTCTCCACTTTTGATGATAAAGAGACTATCACAAGGATCCTTTTCATCGAAGACTATATCATTCTTGCACGTTTCGATATACTTGTTGTTCAGACACAAGAACCTAATTTACTTGATGTTCAAATCGCAGAATCCAGGCACACTCTGAAAGAAGTCAATTTCTAGATTTATTAATTATTTCAAATTGTCAATGTGAGCTAACAATCTAAAATCATCAATTTCTGTAATAATTTACCTTTGTTAAGCTTTTATTCTTCGTGTTCTTTTAGAATTCTATTGAAGTTTTCTTTACTTAGTGTGGCAATATGAGTAGATTCAATGCATTTGATTGTGGCCAATCTAGGCTTGTTATTCAACAAAGCGAGCTCACCAAATTAACTTCCTTCATTCAACACTTTAACCCTTATAAAATCAGCTAACGGATCGAGTATTTCAGAGGGTTATTAATTATTAGTAATTGTTGTGGATGTTTTAGGTTTATCTTCAACTATTGGTGATTATGCTGGAGCTTTCTTGATATACACTCCAACAGAACCCTCTAAGACAACGTAAAACTTGTTACCAACACTTCCTTTTGAATAAAAACAATCTCATTACAGGGAGAAAACGGAATAGATTTATCTTTTAAAAACGCGAATAATCTATTTTCAGAAACAAATCGAAAGTGAATCAGTAGAGCGAACTGGGATTATAATACAATAATAGCCAAATGTAATATCCCCTGATAGTCTACAGCAATAAATCAATGCCTTCTCAACTAAATAAAGAATACTTTATAATTCCTTAACTTGGTTCTTCCCTCCTATTTTTTCAGAATTATTTGGAAATAATCTCCACTTAATCAGTAGCCTCTTGAATACGAGATTACACTCTCTGATTTATCTATTTGTAACCTATTCAATTACCCTTTTGGTTTGTATCCAAAATGCTACTATTTATAATTCCCTCTAAGACAAAATGCTTTAACTGTTTTGAATATCTTCTCCTCTCTAAATCTCTCTAATCTTTGATTTCCAACCTTCCTTCTTTCTCTAAATCACTTATCTAATATGTAGAGTTTATTTTTTGTCTTACCAAATTCGAAGATGATATCATTTGCAGAGAATTCTTCAATCTCCATATACTTGCAGCACAGCTTTGGAACACTTGCTGTGGAGCTATCTTCGTTGTACTGCTTAAAAAACTGCAGATCTCCAATCTACTCCAGCAATTCCAAACACTGTTTCTGTGTCCTCGATTCGCTGGGTGTTTTTAGTATCTTAGTCACCATCTTCATCTGAGAGTAACAAACCAGAAATTGGTTATGAATATATCACTCCAATCAACTCGCAGCATAGTAAAAGTAACCTTACATCAAGTTTCATCTGATTAGGTTCTTGTGCAGATGGCTAAGGAGGCTATGATGGTTTGTCGCTCATATATGAAAAGCTGAATGGTTAATATATAAATTGGTTGTTTTTTTTGTTGGGATAAGTTTTTTATGCAGCTGAGCAATCAATCCTCAAGCATTTATTAAATTCGATGTATATATGCATATTTTCACTTCCTCCCACCGTTTCTTCTTGAATGCTGTTTCAATCGCCAACCAAATTACTAATCTCTTCAAAACCAAGAAATAATAACACCAATATACCCCCCAGTTTGTGTGTTTTGTTTTTAAACTCTAATTTATTTCCCTTTAAATGCATGCCTTCCTCTCTTGAAGAAGTTATCTCTCAGTTTTAAACTACTCATGTGAATAATTAGTTTCTACTACTGCTTGAATTGTTTAAACAACAGTATAGAAGGATTGTATTTTCTTCGAGTAATTCTTGTTTATTTTATTCAATTGGCTAAAATAAGGTATTAAAAAGTAAAAATTGTATGGGAATGTTCATTAGATTGAATGATTGTTTTAAAATAAAGTAGTTTTACGAAACAAATGAAAATAAACTAAGGTATTTATGGAAGATTAATACTCTCAACAAAAAAGATGTTGAAAAGCTATTGTTTTTTAGTTTTTTTAAAAAAAGCAATGAATAGAAGAAAAAAAAAGGAAAGAATCCATTGTTACATTACAAGAACCTTTTATTATTATTAATTATTCTTGGTTGTTGATGTCATGTGGGGGAAAGCATGGAATTATGGGGAAAAATTAGATTAAATAATCAAATCAGTGTCAAATAGTACTTGTGAATATTCATAAAAAATCTACAAAAAAAAAGGAAAATACACACGGAGAAAGCAAAAAAGATAATAAACATCTAAAGAATGAGTGATAAGATCAAGATAGTGGTCTACGAAGAGAAATACAAATCGTAGGTTATTGAGATGCACAAGAGACTGACTCCATCGAATCTGCAGGTACGGAGGATGCAATGGATTGGCATGTTCATCAAGAGTAACGGGATTGTCAATAGCATAATTTACTTTGGGCTATTTGCTTATCTCTATAATTTCCTGCTGAATCACACGTTACTAAGAATCTTCAATGCTAACCTTAATATCACTGTCACAACTATTCTCCTCCTTGCGTTCATTCTACTTGTGCTCTTTCCGTATCTCACGAAAGTCTTAGCGAAATAAGCGAAACGATATGCTGATCAAATAGCAGACGACGATTTAGAAGATATTGTTGGGAATTACTAGTCTTGCTCAGATAAGAATTTCTGGGTCGCCCTCGATGAGTATCAAAATGTAAAACAAATAACTAATTAGCATAGTTTCATTGATTTAATGTGCTAAATGGGCTGAATAGTTTATTTAGCACAATAACTAAAAAATTAATACATAACCAATATTGAATTCTTTTCTGGTTGGAGACACAAGGATATCCGAATATTGCGTGTGATTGTTTATAATCTTTGATCAGATTGATCCTCCCCAAGAGATTTCCTGAGATATTCTTTGTTATTCCACTAATTTACACTTTCACATATATGATTAAATGAATGAATGTCTAATGTGTTATTGATTATCTTGTTTAATCCATTAGGTCTGTGGAAGCATCGGGCTAGCCAACACTATGCCAATTGAGACATAGCACCATTTAGGTAAATATATCAAAGAAGAGGATGGTATTAAAATAGCTGATCTCAAGAGAGTCATGGTATCTGAGACACACAGACGCAAAGGCATTGCTAGTATGCTGATTAACTAGGCGGTGTCTTTCGCGAAGTAGCAGAGCTTCCGAGCGATTGTTATCACGACGATTTCTGTTAATCAACCATCAGTAGCACTCTACAAGAGAAGTGGATTCTTCTTTGTTTCATCGTTCTTCTTCTAAATCCTGTGGAAGATATTCGGAATATAAATTGAAGTCTATCTCAAACTCATATGAGTTCATATGAATAATAACTGATGAGATATCGTATTGTCGATTCCAAGGATTAATTTAAATGTTTCTCATGTCATTCAATGTAGGCATTTGAGTAATAAAGACAATAACTCCATTTATTAATAGTACTTTTGTTTGGTAGGTTTGCTTTATAAAAGCAAGTAATTGATTAAAAGAAGAATTTATTATTAGTATGAACATGCTTTGGCAGTAAAGAAAGAATAAGTTATAAAAATGCCTTTATGTTGAATTAACTAGCCTAGTTTAGCGAAAATCATTAGGAGGGAATTGAGAGACAAATCATTCTGTAGTTTTATTAGAAGAATATGTATTTGTGCATCTATTCTGATTGGAAGAATATGTTATTGTAAATGAAAAGAAAAGGGGGAAATTAAGCCCGAAACAAGGATGTTTTTGTCATTTGATATTCACAGAGAATTGCTTACGGGAAAGGAGAGACAGATTCACAATCAAAAACTAAAGGAATTAGTAAAAATAACAAACAAAAATGCAACAAAACTACAAAGGAAACGAAACGAAAAACAAAGCCATGCTTAACATGACACCACAGTTCTAGTAACTGATAGCTTAGTTCGGAGGGACAGCACAGAACGAAGAGTATACTTAGTTATTCGTTCCTAAGGCTAACAATAACAGTTATGATTCATCAGAAGAATCCAGCAAAAAGAGCTCAAATTCATCAGGATCTTCGAAGAATAGCAAGAAATCACTCAACTAAGGTAACGAAAGTGTGTCGAATATGTTCACGAAGAAAATGGAGATGTTCATGCATCAAGCAGAGGGATAGAATATGCAAAATATGCTCAAGCGAGGTAAACATTGCGCGGAGGAAGTACCAACTTGGAACAATGAAAGACCGTATTGCAAGATTTAGGAGATGAATTGCTAAGAGAATTAGGGTGAGTAGTAAGGAATTAGTGCAACGACGGTGTAAAAAAGTTAGAGTAATGGACAAAGCAATGGGAAATAAGGCGATAAGAGTAAACAAGCTAGAATAGGTGAGGAATCTAAATCAGGAAAGAAAGAGACTACCCGCGAGTTGAAGAAGAGATTAGAGTTAATGGAGCAGTTAGAGATGTTACCGAAGAGCGAAAAGAACAGGTTTATGATGGCGCAAAAGAAAAATGCAGAGAGATGGGATAAGTAGGTTATTAATGGCAAATAATTAGCTTAGTTTACAAGCTGCAAGAATCAAGAAGAGAGGGATAAAGCAGCGTAGGTGATATTAGAATAGAATGAAGTGAAATAGTAGTTATAACAGCAAAAGAGAGAAGCTAAGTAGTAGTAGATAAAGATGAAAGAAGAGAAGAGCTAAGCCTTTGAGGGGATGATTCAAGGGATTGTTAATAGTGGTCTGTCGAGTTAAGCCTAGAATGATAAGGAGAAGTTCTAGAGGAAAGAGAATAATAATTTTAATAAGATGAAGAATGGATTTAAACCCATCAAAGAAGAGGAGAATAAGAAGAATAAGTATGCTAACAAGGCATAGAAGAGAAATGAGTCTTCCGAAGAGGAAGATGAGTAGATAACTTCTTCTTACAAGAACAACATGAGGTATCAAGCAGGAAGAAGAAGATAGAATAAAGCTGAGGAGTATTCCAGCTACAATGAGAATAAGCACAGCTATAATGAGAATAATAGCTAACCTCGAGACCGCATGAAGAATAATAGGAGCGCGCGACGACAGGATGCAGCAAAAAGAACTTTCCAATCATTTGAGCCGTACTGGTCTCTCTCTGCTGTTGAAGCAGCACTTAAAGATGAAACAGTCTTTAAGGGTGTGTATTTAGCGAATGAGAAGAGTCAGCACTTAGGTCGTGTGAAGAGTGAGAACATAGATGGCAATGTGTTCGTAAACTCGCACAGTGACTAGAATAGAGCGTTGCATAACTGTGTCGTAGCATTTTAGATTATTCAAGGTGATGTCAAGAAGAGAATTAAGAAAATTGACGAGAAGACTACAGCAGCTGTGGTTAAGCCAGTCAAGTCAGAAGATGAAAATGACTAAGAATAACAGGAATCACCGATTGGTTCATCAGGTGATAGTGATGAAAGTAATTGGGAGGATGAACCTGAGGAGGAAAAACCAAAAGTAGCGTAATAAGGGATAGCTAAAGCTTCAGAAGAATCAAAGCTAGTAGCGAAGATAGTTTATATATTCGAGAATCCTTATGTAAACGATAGGATCATTGGATATCTGATACCGCAATAGCAGGGTAAAGAACAAGGAGAGTTTTAGAAAGAAGGAGGAAGGAATAAGAAGCAATCTAAGTAGAAATATTGGTTTATTCCTAAATACGCTAAGCTTCCACGCATGATCCCAGTAGAATTCACGAAGGAATTCAACGCTTATGTGGAAGAAAATAAAATTGATGTAGCTACGCAATATGTTGTAGCGAAACTAAGAGGTAACAAGATAATAAATAGACCTAGCGCAGTATGATATTGAATTGGTTGGTTTGTGATTTGTTTAGATTGGCGAGTTGACTCATTCCACGCTGAGGTGGTTGTCATCGAATGTCTGGGTAAGCGTGGTGACATCGAGATTGAGTGCGAAGCATTAATCGAAGAGTTCGGAGTTTACAATGAAGACTTTACACCGGAGACGGAGGAATATCTACAGAAATACAGGAACTAACTTGATGAGAAAGGCGAGTTCATTATTCCAAAAGAAGAAAAGGATAAACGATGGGATCTCACAAATGGTAGGGGATTTAATGGTTTTGAGAGGGATTCATCTTATTAATGAGGTTTCTGGTGTTTTTTGGTTTAGAGATAATATGCACGATCGATCCAACAGATGCGAGGGATTTAGATGATGCGTTGAGTGTGAAATATGTCAAAGAAGGAGTCTACGAAATTGGAGTGCATATTGCAGATGTGAGTCATTTTGTATAAGCTGATACTCCGCTCGACGAAGATGCAAGGCTGAGGACAACCTCAGTCTATCTCGTTCATAGAGTAATCATACAATTTAGAAAATGACTGTCTTGGAGATATTTCTAACATTTTGAATATTCCTTAGGTAATTCCGATGCTTCCACGATTATTATGCGAGAACCTCTGCAGTCTGAACCCAAATGTTGAGCGACTTGCATTCACAGTGTTCTTCCACATGAACGATAACGGTGAGATTCTGCATTCAGAAGGTATCAGGATTGGGAAGAGTGTCATCAACTCAGCGAGCAAGTTCTCCTACGACACAGTCTAACAAATGATTGACAATAAGATCAAATCATATGAGTAATAAAAAGACTACAAAAACATGGATGGAGTAGTAATCTAAATTGCTTTTTGTTGTTTTAAAGAGAACTACCTAAGAATAACCTGCCAAGAAATGGAGTTGATGGTGCTAAAATGTTCGAGAGCATCATGACTCTCAGCAGATTAGGTATGGCGAGAAGAAAAAGTAGAATGAGCAAGGGTGTATTCAGCATAGAGTCTGTCAAGAAAAGATTCAAGTTAGACGATAAGCTGTGGCCTGTTGACTATGTCTTAGAAGAGAGAAAAGAAGCTAACTTTGTTGTAGAGGAGTTCATGCTGTTAGCTAACTAACTCATTGGCTAAGCGATGGTTGATAAATGTCCATCGATAGCTGTACTAAGGCAGCATTGTTTCCCATCCGTGGAGAAGCAAATTTAGTTGAATGTCATCGCCTAGTAATTCAACAAGCACAAGGTGGACTTCACGAATCTTAAGTCCATCAACGAAAGTATCGCCGCACTCAAAAACGATCCCAAAGTAACTTTCGAGCAGAAGCTATTCTTGAAGCGCCAGATGTATTTAGTCTTGGAGCAAGCTCTGTACTTCGTTGCAGATACGCTTCCATCTGAAGAATGGAGACACTTTGCGTTAAACTTCGATATTTACACGCATTTCACCTCGCCTATTAGAAGATATCCGGATCTACTAGTGCACAGAGTCATGCATGAGATACTCTTACATGGAACAGACGCAACGTAGTACATACAAAAGGATTCGCTTCTTGAAATCATGGAACTGTGCAACGAAAACAAAGCAAAAGCGAAGAAAGTCTCCGATAATTGCTAGAAAGTAATAGAATTGAAACAAAAATGTCTAATGGCATTCTAATATCAACGTTTGTTTATGAAATAGATCTTCATGTGCTTGTACCTGAAAGACCACTGTGTGGAATCGGAAGGCATGGTGGTGTCATTTGGAGGAACGAGCATGACTGTCTTTGTTCCCGATTATGAAATACAAACAGTAAGATTCTTAAACTCTTATTATTTCTAACTATAAATCATTTCTTTTTGTTTTTCAAGACGCTGTTCTTCGCTGACTACAAAGAAATCAGAAAGACTTATGTCGAAAAAGCCACAGGAGGCTAGAGTTAACTTAAGCTTATATTCTAGACAAAGAATATGGAATAATAGAACACCGTTTACTTCACTGTAAGATTACATGAAATTATCTGTATTTTACTAATATGTTCTTTTTGATGATTTTATTATCAGGCATACTCTCCGATCAAAGTATGTCTAACGAGCACAGATACCTTCCCGATTGACTATAAGGTCAAAATCACACTTCCTGATGAATTTAATAAGAAGATCTCCCATGTTATCCAGTGAAATCAGAAAACAAACCGGGGAGGGTATTGGAGTGATATCCATAATGAATTAAGACAATAATATTTCAATAATCGCAGTTTGTATGTATGCTCTTTATTTGATAGTTTATGTAATCGCAACACCTAATACTTGATAAAGATATAAATCGAAACAAAAAGTTTACGAAGATAAAATACACAATAATTTAAAGGAACATGCAAAAAATAGATATTATTTGTTCATAATGGAAAGTTTGTGTTAGGGCATTTACACGATTTAAAAGATAACACTAAGAGAGGATAAGCGGGAAAGAAGCAAAGAGGGGGAAACAAAAGAGAAGTTCTCCGGTTTCTTTGAGAAATTTAATTAATATATTCCCCCTCGAAAAATAAAAGTACTTCAATCCTGCGGAAAAAAGCAATAGGGATTGTATAGACACTGCTAATAAAAGATCAAGAAGGAAAGTTAATTATATTCCCGTGTATTCCGCAGATAACTAGTCAAATATATCAAGTTCAATATTCAAGAGACTTCATCACAGAGATACTCTAATAATTCATATCTTAAAAGAATGGCCTATTTTGCTCCTTCTCACTTACCATACCACCAACAACTACAACTACAACAACAGCAGTAACTTTCAAATGAAGCCAAGAGACCTCTGTTCTAGAGAATCCATGAAGCACTGAATAAGCAGTCACTTTATTACTAGGACATCTGTGCGGAATCAGGTATCGACGCAGTCAGTTTGGATCGCTGGTTAGAATCTGATCCTAGTTACGACTACACAGCAGTAGAATAGTCTCTTGAGAAATGGTTGGTATCAAAACAACCAAATTAGTCACCCGAATCGAAGGAGTACTATTAAATCCGTTCATCGTATCTACGTCGTTTGGAGATAGGATCAAGCTCAGCAAATCAATGGTTAGCGGTGAGTGATCAACAATCTGACCATTTAATACCTATTAGCATAGATATCGAGTTTGAATAAACGACATTCAAGGAGAATATTGTCTGGAATTATTTTGAGCCATACTTCACACCGGAAAACTTCGCTAGACATCTAGCTAAAGAGAATAGACTCAGCCCGTATATTGAATAGGAAATCGTCAGTGCAATCAGAAGGGCTATTTAGAATTATAGGATCTATGAGCCGAAAGAGCAGGAACTTATCAGAACAATTGAGTTGAATATTCTTATTGAGAATGTTTAGCTTAAAGATAGATTCGATTGGGATATCAATGATTCCTCGAATTCTCCGGAGATCTTTGCGTTGAACATGGCTTCGGAGTTAGGATTATCTGGAGAATTCGCTTAAAGGATAGCATATTAGATACATGAACAAATTGCGTCCTACTAAAAGTAAATCATTGAAAAAAGGTCGAATATTTAAGCGTAAAACGTGAAGAAATCAACAAGATCGCTGATAGAATCCTCCGTGGCATACTCGAACTTCGATTCGAAGTATCAACTCCAAGGAAACACCCTCATAACACCAGAGAACTATCTGCGTCCATTGATAACAGACAACGATTTTGAGACATTTTCATGGGAACCAAAAATATAAATCCTAGCTCCAGAAGATATCAGGAAAGTTCAAAAGGAAGAACAACGCAAGCAGAGACTCATGAGAAGGACTAGATGAAGAATTTAGGAAGGGAGAGAAGGACATTATTAGTATTAAATAGAATTCAACTTAGGACATATGAAACATGCATTTCTACGAAGATTATTTAGAGAAGAATTAAGAATAATTTTGATTGTTTGAACACAAGAAGATCCAATTTAAAAAGCGAAAATTGCGTGATTATTAACTCTTAGATCACGACTGAAGTTATTTTTACATAGATTTTGCTAATTTCTAATGTTTTTTGCATGTTTAAACATATTTCCTTCTTTGCTTGAATTCGCACAATATCTCTGATACATGTTTTTACAACAAGGCATTTCAAAATGAATACAAACCTAACTGATTCTCTGGGGGATTGATTCAAAGCTTCAAGCAAATATCTATGCTGGAAGGGTGAAGAACTTAAAGAAATTAATTAGATTTTTCAAAGAGTTTAATCAAACTAAATGAATATTTGAAAAATCAAAATCAGCGTATTTTGAAACAAATGCATTCACACGAATGTCTTTATTTGTTTTGTATTTCATTGAATATCGATTTGATTGTGTTGTGATTTGATTTTGAATGTTATTTTTATTATTTGCATGTTGGATTTTAATTAATTTTGTGTATTGTTTTCGATTGTTTGAAATTACATAGATTTGAATAGAAAGAATAGCTATTTCAGCAATGATTCACAGCAGCAAGCTCAATAAAATTGGTTTGTTTTAGAAGAATGCAAGATTGTAAGGCTTCTTGTATAGCCAGCATCTTCGTTGAATGAAAATAGGGAATGTATTTCAATTCCCCTATCTTTCAAATATTCAATGCAAAGTATGCTTGAAAAAATGGTAAAAGAAATAATCGCAACATTCAAGGGACGCGGCTGAATTGCCATTGAGGATGGTTGCAATTAAGAGAGGTAAACTATACCTGTTGTAGAAAAATTTAGCAAGGGGATTCGATTTCGTGCATGATATAGGGGTTTAAAAAATTAAAGTTAGTTTTCGCTTAAGTGTTTTCCTCATGTTTAGTTATTGGTAATTGAAATCAATGATTGTATCTGCTTTTATGTATTCCCATATGGGGATATCATTCGCTGTATGTATGTGTTTATTTTATTTTAAATTATCGAGTTGGAGGGGATGGATCTATGTTTTATCGTGTTCCCCAAGATCTGGAATTGATTTAGGTTGTATTATTGTCTTGTTTTATTTCAAATTTTTATAATCTCAAGAATTCAATTAGTTCCCCTCTCTTTCCCCTTAAAAAGATAGTGCATTTCCTAACTGAACATTTTTGTTTTCAAGAATTTACAAAATTCAAATCATATCTTGATTCAATCAATCATTACAAGAAATTGAATTGAAGCAACAAATTGAGTTTTTAAGGTGATCATGATGAATATGAAAAATAATTTTTAAAATGGACGAAATGTTTTTGAGGGATTGAAGAAGCACCAACAGACAAATAAGAGAGAATGTGCGTTAGCATAGCTATCTTATTATGTTGAGATGATTAATGAATGAATTCATTTTAATGGAGCATATTGAAATCGTCAGCAGTTTTTTACTGCAGATGAGGACAATAAGAAGAATGCTGTATGTGGATTAAAACACACTAAGCAGTACTCTTATCTGCAGCTTGTGAATTTGAAACTGCTCTTTCAAACACACTGCTTAAGCTCCTGAATCATTCGAGACTTCATTTGTTTTTAAATAAGACAAACAATTTCGATGAGTGGTAATAAAAACCACATTTCCTTAATATCCATTCTCCCCGTTCGACAACATTAAACAAAAATATGAACACACTTACAATGAAATATTATTGACAGCTGATCGGATCTTACTAAAGACTTCCAGCTCATTCAATAAATTCATTTGTATTTTCAATGACAATGAAGGCAATCAATCAATTATTCTCTCTCTTCCCCTAAAAACTAAACATCATAAAATCAAACAACATCTAAACTCAAATGCAACATACAAACAACATCAGCCCAAGATTTGTAGCTCTTAATCGGGCCAAAATCAATGGAATCGGAATATTATTAGTCCTATTTTACATTGATTTGGTTGTTTTGATCGTCTAAATAAGATCAAATCATTCGAATAAATCAAAATTTCAAATTAATAACTCAAGTGGGAGGGAGGGACTAACTCAAATGCATGGAAATTACTGCAATTTTACATTGAAATTTATTGAATAATTAGACTGACACACAAAACCAAAATATACAGGAAAATGGAAAAAGAAGAAGATGTTAATAGTGTGCGTTACTCTCAACCAGTGAGTGTCTCTGTCAGCATTCATTAGCTGCATGAGTTTTTAGGGAAACAAATTGAAGACTAAAACACTCGCAAAGGCAAGGATAGCACGATTAAATATCAGAAATTCTACAACTATTGCCATAAAATGCTCGGACCTAGGAAGAATCTCAACTTTCATGATCTCAACTCAAAGTATTAGAGAATTAATTGATTAGTGGCATTGTAGGAATACATCTGCAGTAGGTTATTCATTTTGATTTATCTTTTGTTGTTTAGATTGAAGGGTAATTAGTTATTAGAGTTGTTCGATGAGTTGAAAGATAGCTAAAAGAAGAAAGTGAATGCGAAGATACGATATTTACAGAATAAAATATGGGATTTAGATCTGAATGAACTGCAATCTATCAAGGCACTCATACCTGCTTATAATTAGCTTCAAGATAAACTCAAGGGACTCAGAGATTCAGAAAGAAAGCAGTTTGAGTTCTAGTCGATTATTTAAGAAGTCGCTAATGATCTCAATGCTAACTCTGCAACACAGTGAAAGGAATTAATATCATCGAGTTTACTTGCATGTTATGCCAAGACATACATAGGAGAAATATTAGTTAGTTGTCATATGAAGAGGATTGAAAGTTGGGTGATATTAATGGGATAATTTAAATGATTTTGAATGACATTTTGAAATATTTAGATTGTTCATTCATTCATTTAAGAAGGATTTGATTATGAGTAAAAAGCTATTCAGAAAATAAACTGGGGTTGGGGTTGGGGTTGGGGTTGGGGTTGGGGTTGGGGTTGGGGTGGGGGGTGGGGGTTGGGGTGGGGGTTGGGGGTGGCGTTGGGGTTCGTGTGG
>Ga0302271_10002025_pt1 | contig 18727 bp, 11 predicted proteins | sample III_Bog_N1_1_FD_198767 | JGI IMG/M metagenome (GOLD analysis project Ga0302271, IMG submission 198767) | Peat permafrost microbial communities from Stordalen Mire near Abisko, Sweden - III_Bog_N1_1 | ecosystem: Environmental > Terrestrial > Soil > Wetlands > Peat | place: Sweden: Abisko...
AGTATTTATTAAACATAATTTTTAATAATGTGATAAATACTCTGGTAATAATACCAAAGAAGGATGAAGATTGATTTTAAGAACGTTTTATTGTTTCATTATTTTGAGAAGTAAAAGTGAATGTCTTCCCATAAGAACTAGAGTTCGTTGTTGATTTGATTCCTTCAACACTATTCTTATTAAAGCCTCCTAAACTGCTTAAAAAATTATTCTTCTTCCTGAATGAAATTTCGTCTCCTTCTGTAATGCTCTTCTTTTCTAATCTTCCAATACTTCTATCTTATTAGCGATCATAACTGTCTTTTATTCCAAGGTTTCTATTGATTTTCAAGAATGTATCTTGGATATTCTACTCGAAATTTAACAATCCACTGCTTTAGAAAACAAACAATTAAATAATGTAAAACTAATTAATTGGATAGACTTACTTGTTCTTTCCTTTCTCGTTTCTCAGGTTGTTTGAGGATCTTGGCTAGCCTACTTAATCGAAGCTTAGGAAACTCTTTTAATTGGAAGAATTATTGATTCGAGGCTAATTTGCTGCTTCTAAAATACTTTTTTTAGGGTTGAAAAAATTAAGTTTAAGCTCACTGTTGGATGCTTAGATTTAATTTTAGAAATTCCCATATTTCGGTTATGCGTTGGCTCCATAGAAATGGCTGCCTGTGTTGAAGCTTGAAGATGATTAAGAGTTATTTAGATTATTAAAGTTATGATAATTGGTCGAATTGAAGGAATTAGGATTAAATCTCGATGAATCAATCAGACCTCCAAGCTGTCTTTGGTCTCTGTTTCCAAATTGAAGGATAAGATTTTTTTCCTAAAAGACCTCTCCTCCCTCTGTTTCTGTAAATCAAGCAAATCAAAATGAGATAAAGCTTGGCTTTCTCTTTTTCTTACAGGCACACAGTGCAAAAGAATTGCCATCTGGAGAGCGTATAAACGAAGAGAATTTAACTCGATTTGAAAACTAGTAGAATTTAGGTGGGTAAGATTTCACATCTAGCTTTCTATCTAGATTAGAGCGCTATTTGTTTGTGAAAAATCCGTTTTTGAGTAAAAATCCAAGATCCCACTCAAAAACACCTTAATCTTACAGAGCAAACACTTTTTGATCTGAAACAAAAGCATCCTTTACTTAAGAAAGGCCAGCGAATTTCTCAGCGTTGAAGTATTTATTGTAAAATACAAGATCTCCTTTTTTTGAGATTGCACATCCTCCCCACTCGTTCGTTGCACAAAGCTTTACGAATGTCTGCCAATTGTAGCTGACCTGATTCTTCAATTTCTGCTTCTATCCGTCTCTCTGAGGTTCTTCATTCTTTCTGCGATTCCATATTTTCTTGAGTTTGTCACTCTTCTCACCAGAACCAGGAGGACTCATTTCACCGAAAATATATAAAGATCCATCCTCTTTTTAAAATTGATTAATTAAACTCACTATTACTGGACAATTTAGATTTACTTGTTAATATCGTAGTTTAAGAGTCCTTGCATATAACTTCACTAGCATTTTTGGATATTTACTTCATCTCAACTAGAGATGGAGAGTTAAAAGTCTGTTCTTTTAGACTATCAATAGAGGAATTTAACTTTGCAAGCTATCCATTTGACCCTCTTCCCCAAGTGTAAAGATCTCCATTTTCTATTTTCAAAGCATATTTTGAATTCAATATAAGTAATTAACCAGCTAATATTACCATCTATTGCAGCTGCATGAGTTTAACCTAAGGAAATTGTGATGATCCTATCAAACAAAAGTTGGTAATACTATTGTAGTCTTTATTACTAAAATGTGGTACTTTTTAGAATTGAATTCTGAGAGCCCTTAGAATGTCGTAGCCTCAAAAATGTCTCCTCCAAGACCAAGGATTCCGTTTTTGCTGCCATCTATTCCTCTTGAAAACACTCTCCCAGTGTCTAAAAAAAACACATGAAATGAAGGCATTTTAGAAAGCTTCAATTTTACCAGTAAGAGCAAATTAAATCTCATTGTTAGCTTGGACCTAAACAACTTTAAGTTGGTTAAGACCTTCAATTGCTATTGACTCAACAAGAAAGATTTCTTTGACTTCGCTTTCCTTCAGTGGTCTCGATTCTTCAGTGGGAAAATCTTCAGATTGCCACTACCAACCTTCTTCTACATTTACAAAAATATTTTAAGAGAAGGAACTCTTATGCGCATTCTGAATCAAATGGGACATAAATCAATAGGTTATGCATTGATCACTTGCAAGAGACAAAAGGTGAGTCTGAAGCTAGCTTTGAGTGTTTTAAATAGGCTTGATGCTCTAAGGAAGAGGTTTCAACTCTGGTTAACCTGAGATCATGCCAATAATAGTATTAGTACTTCCCTGCTTGTTTTATTTGTTTTGTTTATTAATTAAAGTTCAGCAAATAGTTCAAACAAACAACTTTTCTAATATTTCATTTGAAATCAAGTATTTAAAAAGCTCTAATAATTACTTGTTCCCTGAAAAAATCATTTAATTAGTTTCTGCTTGGATTTCCATGGATACTACTTCTGCTCAGCTAATTTCATTTGAAGATGAACTCAAACTCAACCCAGAGCATTTGCTGTACAGTGCTCTATCCCTTTTGGGCTATGATTTTTAAGAGCAAAGCAAACTCCTAAATGTAAAAATTGGTCCTGGAACCTTTGAAGAAGACAATCCAAAGGCATTCTATTGCATCTTGAAATTCTTGATTTGCAAGCTGTTGAATGGCGGAACAGCTGAAACAGTTGATTTGCTACTCTTTTATCCCCCAAGAAACCTCAAAGACATCATCAATTTCAAACAAGAAGCCTACAAGCTTCTTTAGCAGTTGCAACAACGTCACATTCTCCCTGAAAGCCTCTTTATCTCCAAGTAAATGTTAAATTATCCTTCATTTAAGATCTAATTTAAATTGTAGAATAGTATTAGATGAAGTAGGTGGAAGGAGATGCGTTTAGTTTTTGCGGTTTTTGAGTGAGATCGCTTTAAAAGTGGAATTTCTCTCAGCTTTTCCTTAGAATCGCTTTGCAGTATTTAACTTGAATTCAAGGAATGAGAAGAAAACTGATCACTAGCTTCATTCCATTGATGAACTTTATCCATCACTGACAGTTCTAAGCCCTGAAAAGGAAGCTTAGCACTCGTTGGAAGAGATATCTTTTTAAATCGAAGTGGTTAAATCCCATCTTGACTTGGAATACAGTTCAATTCAAAAAAAGATGAAAAAGTACAATAACAACACAACATAAGTCTCTCTCCTTGCTGAAAACTTAAATAAATAGTACCAAAATTAGAGAAATTTCAACATCCAACTCAGACAATATCTTGCTGAGCTTCATGATATTCCCTAAAAACTTCTCACTGATTTGCGAAAGCTTGATCGAATGCCTCAGATTGACCTTATTAAGTAAACTTTACTGGAGCTAGCATAAATTAAACAAGGACTAACAAAGAGTGAATTTTAGGAAAGATATTAGAATTTTTTGAAAGAATTTTTAGTTAGCGATGCTGCTAATGTTATCAACAGCCAACTTATCCCACCAGAGAGTTAAAACGAAGATACTAATGGCATCATAAAAGTAGAGAACTATTTCGAATCCTTTCGGAGTTCCTTGAAGATTGAAGATAGAAATATATAAAACATGAAAACAGAGCAGTTTATTACATTTTAGCAGCCGCTCCTTGACAAACTTAGAAAACTAAAGTCTAATTCTGGAAATCTGACTGCCGTTCTCAATTCACTCAAGCAATCCTTTGAAGAATATCTCTGAAATAAAGAGAATTTAAAATTATTATCATTTGAATTACAATATATAAATAAAAAACAAACAATATTTTCAAGATTTTTTTGGATCAACAATAGGGTAATCTGTGTATCCTTTAGGTCCATGGGTAAATAAAGTTGTGAAATCAGGTTCATTCAAAGGTACATTATTTTTAACCCGATATGGCAAATCTGGATTAGATAGTGACTTTAATCCAAAGGACACTGCTTGTGCAGTGCCATTATTAACGAGTTGCTTTGCTTCTTCGATTGTAACTCCATCATTAGCAATAATATTTCCTTTGTAAAGCTTTCTGAGAGTTTAGAAAAAATCAGGAATTTGTTCTTCTGGTAATTGTCTATTTGTCTCATTAGGCCGATTTTTATCATTTTTGCCATGCCTCTTGAATTCCACGAAGGCTAGATTTCTCTTGTCAAGCTCAGGAAGTAAATAATTCAGTAGTCCGATTGGATTTGAGTCATACATATCACCAAAACGACCTTTTCAAACAAAGTTAAATATTGTTAACCTAAAAGATAATTTTACCAGTTGGTGATAATCTTATGCCAATTCGCTTTGATCCAAATATTTCGATTATGGCATCTAATGCTTCCAAAAGAAATCTACTGCGATTTTCATAGCTTCCTCCATACTTATCTGTTCGTGTATTTGAAGATTCTCGGAGGAACTAGTCAAACAGATATCCATTTGCTCCATGTAGTTCAAGTCCATCGAAGCCAGCTTATTTAGCTAGAATCGCTCCTTATTTGAATTGATTCACTACATCTTTGATGTCTGAAATGGACATTTCCCTTGGTTTGCTGTAGTTTTCACCTGAAAAAGGATTTTTGCTTTCAATAGCAATAGCAGATGGGGCTATTGGTATTTCTCCCTTGATTTAGTTAGAACTTACAGCCCTACCTGAGTGCCAGATTTACAGAATAATTAGTCCTCCTTTTGCATGCACTGCATCAGTAACTTTCTTCCATCCAGCTGCTTACTCCTATGTATGGATGCCTCCACTATCTTTAATAAAAACAATTATTTTTTCGTCTGAATTCTTTGAGTTTAACAAGAAATACATTGATAGCAAGTCGAAAGGGAAGAAATTTAGCTGGATTCCGTGATAATAAGGCCAAACGAAGCTCTTTGAGAATAATGCTCCACGAGAAGATCATTCGGAGCATAAGTATTAGCATCTGCTCTGTTTCTTGTTAAAGGAGAAACAACAAATCGGTTTTTTAGGTTGAGATCGCCAAGTTTGACTTAGTCGAACATTGTGTGGCAAGTACCCATTAAAGATTCAAGTAAAATGTATTTATTACCCGAGATACTTATTATTTAACAAATTGAAAGATTAAAAGAGCTCTAATCATATTTCTAGAAGCATAACAGAACAATATTTAAGTAAAGAGAATATGCGCCTATGTAAGATCTATCTATTCTTAAACAAAAAAAAGTTGATTAAAACCCCAAAAGTAATTTTGTTTTTTTTCAAAACTTCAGGCGAAATCAATAAAAGTCAAGAAAAACATTCTGGAACATAAAAAGAATATTTTAAAAGTAAATTATTTTTAGATTAATGTAAATATACATAGATTTCAAATAAAATGAAGATATGGGGAGGGGTTAGTTAATCTTATTAATCTTATCTTGTTTAAATAAGAGTAGAAAGTCTTAGCTTTGTTTGTAATTAAAATGAGAAATGCATTTGTAAACTATTTCACATTCATAATGAATTTATGTAATAATATTCTTGACGATATAAAACTTGAAGGAATTTGACAACTGTTTCACAAATACAAATAATAATCACCGATTCAAGGCTTTTTCTATTCTAGAATTGGATAATCAGTGTATCCCTTGGGTCCATATGAAAAGAATGTGTCATTGTCTGGCTAATTCAATTTAAGGTTGTTTTTTATTCTGTATGGCAAATCAGGATTTGAAATTGATAATCTTCCAAACGACACAGCTGAGACAATACCTCTTTAGATCAGTTCATTTGCTTCTTCAATAGAAATTGCATCGTTTGCGATCAGAGGGGTCTTAAATAGCTTTCTGATTGTAGGGAAAAAATCGGGAATTTGTTCTGCAGGATTCTTTCTCAGATTATTAGAAGGTTTGATCTCAAAGGGACTGTGTCTCTTGATTTCAACAAAGGCTAGATTGCGCTTATCCAGCTCAGGAAGCAAATAAGCCAAGAGAGCAAGAGGATTCGAGTCGTATACATCATTGAAACGACCTAATTGAATTGCAATTAGTTTTTAATTAATTTCATAAAAAGTTACCTGTTGGAGAAAGTCTGATAGAGACTTTTCTTGAGCCGAACACTTCAACCAATGTATCAATGACTTCAAGCGCAAATCGACTTCTATTTTCTACACTTCCTCCATAAATATCTGTGCGTAGATTTGAAGAATCTTTGAGAAACTGATCTACAAGATATCCATTAGCTCCATGTAGTTCAAGACCATCAAAGCCAGCTTGTTTTGCACGAATGGCTCCTTCCTTGAACTAACTCACAACCTCTTTAATCTCAGCGATACTTAATTCATGAGTCTGTGAGTATGTTTTATCTACAGATGGCCCAATTGGAGTCTTTCCACCAAGTTATTTTTTGCTTGCAGCCCTTCCGCAGTGCCATATCTGCATAACTATGAGGCCTCCTTTGCTATGAACAGCATCTGTAACTCTCTTCCATCCAGCAACTTATTCTTAAGAATAAATGCCTCCACTAACTAAATCAAAAGACAAATATGAATAAATCAATTAAGATAATAAATCATATGATTACAATGGAAAGTATTAGAAAGGTCAGAAATTTGACTGCATTCGGTGAGGATAAGTCCAAACCCAGCTCGTTGAGAATAGTGCTCAACAAGAAGGTCGTTAGGCACAAAGGTATCAGGATCTGCTCTGTTTCTTGTGAGAGGTGCAACAACAAAGCGGTTTTTCAAATGGAAATCACCAAGTTGAATGCCGTCAAAAAGAGTATTCTCAGCCATTTCTTAGAAATCAATATTATTTTAAGTTTGTTTGATTTGTATTATCAGTGAAGTTAGCTATTCGCTGCTCGTTTTAAAGTCAGGAAATTTCACAAAAAGATTAATTAATTATAGTAAATGAGCGTCTTAATGAACAATCTGATTAAATACGGGAACAAATGACTTTTATCTATTCAATGCAAGTTTATTGATTGATAGCATTTTGTTTTACGAGGGTTGATATCCAACACTCACTTATTCAAACTCTCAATGAACAAACCAACTCTCTTATCTTCTATTTTTAAATTAAATTCTCAGCGTTTCATATTATTCTCTTTTGTTTTATTTCCCTTCATAATCTTTCTAAGGTCTTGTAGGAGATTTTTGTGAATGCTGTCTCTTCCAGATTAAATTATAAAGAAAATTCATTTTTATAAGTTTGTGTTATTATTAAAGAAAGATGTTAGATCTAACTGTAAATAGTGCCTTGTTTTCTTTGGTTTAGAACTCACAACATAAAGGCAATCAAAATGGAGAATACTGAAACAAACAAAATTCTAGAGTGGACTTCCACAATAAAGAGCTCTTGGTTCGTTGAAACCAATGTAGTTTAGATAGCTGTCGAAAGTGCTGATATCGTTGGATCATCACAAGTACCAACATAATAAACTGTATAGGTAGTCCCTTAAGCAAGGCTTGAGAACGTCACTGTTTATTTGATGTCGCGAGGGACTTAGCTTGTCCAAAAAGCATCGAAGTTGTTAAAGCTTAGTAAGTCTAAATTACTCGAAAATGTTCTAGTTTATTCTCCTGCTAACAGCCCAATGTAGACAAAGCCTTTGGAGTCTTAGAGGAGGATATTGATAACAACTTTTGTAGTGGATATGCTGTCTACAGCCAGATACAAGGTTGGCGTCTATGGAGAAGCAATATCTTCAGTGAGGAAATTATTGAGGACTGGGAATTCATTCGGCTTACCTGTAAGAAATAGTAGATCATCAGAAAAAGTGGAGGTCTAGGTGATCAATTTGACGGCACTGTTAAGATTGTCCTATGCAAGAGTCTTGTTGGGGAGAATATAGAAGAAATAGTCGCTGTTTGAGTTGGAAGAGAGTTTCTTTTGGAAGGATGTTGAATTGTCAGCTATGATCTAAGGGAATACTCCTTAGCAAGGCACATTCAACTCGTTTTTAAGCCGAGAGTAGCTTACGGAGAATATCTAGCTGAGTGCGCAAGACAGTTGAAAGTCTTGAAGATAGGTGATGGGCTCGCTGAATTGCAAGATTACTTTCAGCAGCATTCCACCGTTACTGGCTACTGCGAACGTTGTTTGTTCTGCGGCACTTGAGATGCTGTGCTAGTTCACGCAAAAATAATGCATAAGATAGTTGGAACTGCTTAATAGTCCTGTTATTGTATCTTAAACTGTCCCTGCTGCTAAACTAACTACTAACCGACCGTAATGTCTGCCGTATTAAATATCAGCTTAGTCAGCATATTAGTCTCTTTTATTGCCCAAAGCAGTAGAAATTGTTGTAGCAGTAGAACCTGAGAGTGAACCAGTTAGCCCAAGTAGGTAATAAACTACTGAAGGCTGATCACAAGAAAATTAAACTGTCAAGGAATTACTGGTTTAAGCTATAATAGTAATCGGAGAAGCAGTTGGCGCAGTAGAATAAGTAGCAGCACTTATTACTTTGATTTAGATAAGATTAGGTTGAAAGAAACTGTCTGCATTATCTCCTCCCAACTAGAATCCTACATTGATGATATCTCCAGCAGATAGTTAGTCAGCAGCCAGGAGCTAAAATGTCATCATTATCCTTCTATTATTGTCCCAATCTCCTTCCGATCCGTCAATAGTGTCTTATGTTTTCTATCTGTTGATAATTGTTAATAAAATACTAATTTTTTATTGAATAATCTTACTGATTAACTTGGAGAAGTTCAGGTCGCAATAGATCATTATAAGGTGTAAGAGAAAGAGTTTAAATAGGGAGGCAATTAGAGAAATCAAACATCAAAGGTAAGGTTGTTCCATCAAGGGGTAAGAAGTAGGTTAAATCAAGCTTCACATTCACTTTGCATTGGTCAGAATTTACTACTATTCTAACTAGAGGCACATCCATGTAGGCCAACTAGGTATCTCCAGAGCTTTTAAAAGGCTACAACTTGTAAATCCCTGGGTGAGTATCTTGTCTAGCAGCTAGTTTGAATTGACTTGCTGTTTTTCCAGTACTGACTGTGAATTCTGAGGTAACTGCATCACCGAAGTAGAATAAATCTGTGCTTGACTAAGGAAAGGCAAAGTTAAAAGAAGTTTCGAATCGTAAGTGATTCAAAGGTAGCAGTTGTAGATCGCAGGAGTAATAGCCGATTGAGGCCACGAAATACTGCATATTTGTGTAATTGCTAAGAAGGTAGTCAGTGCCATTTAAAATGAGAGACCCCTCATTTTCATATTGGATAGAATCCCATCGAAGATCTCTTTTCTCAGATTCTCCAACGAATTCAAGAGGACTTGACTCATCGTCCGACGATATCAAAAATGCATAGCTCTGGTCATTTGATTTACAAGCAAAGACAAAGAAACGAAGCCCTGATGAAACTTGGCTAGGAGACATTATGTTACTTATCAGAATAATGTACGTTTCTTTGGTTGTAGGAGCTTATTAATCGTCGCTGACGGCCAGTTTTACTCTCATTCTATTTGTTAAATCAACAAAAATTACTTTTTAAATCGATTGGTTTATTTTACCTTGTTTGAGAAATAAATTCATAAGTTGAAGCGAGGTTCGGGGATGCAATCAATCCTACTGCTGTTGATGGGTATGTAGTTATGTCCTAGCGATAGAACTTGCATGTATTGGTTTGTCCACGCACAATGGAATCGTATTCCTTAGGGAAATCTATGAAAAATATGTTTGAAGATAGCAAATTTGCTCTCTCTGTCACTATCGTGAGAATCAGTTGATGCGCCCTTCTGATAATGTTTGAGTTTGTTGTCACACTCAAAAGCTACAAAGAAGTGAATGGCTGGGAAGAAGGAAAGCTATCTTGAAAAGATATTGATTCCGCTATCCCATTCCAAGGATCTCCGTCATCCTCAATTCCAAGCCAATGCAAGGGGAGAGAGTTAGATGATGAAGGGAACTGTCTAGGCATGGATATTCCAAGAATGTCGATATAAAATACAGAATTAATTTTATTATTGGTTTCAATTCTGATGCTTCTGCTGTTAGTGAGCTCGCAAAAAGCAGGATTGGAGTCGTAAATGTCGAAGACAGGAGAGTTAGTCAGATAGCATTCTACTCTTTGTTCTCTATTGATTCTGGGTGAAAATCCAACTCCTAATTCCAAGAAGATTCTGCTGTGAACTGACAGCGCTGAGTCAATTGTAACCATGAGTTTGTAATGAGCTTCCATGCCAGGATTTGAAAAGAGTCTTTTGACAATAGACACGGCTGGAGTGATAGTAAAAACAACTTGCGGAGAAAGCTAAAACTTATTCAACAGAATAGTTGGCCACAGTTCATTGGGATTCGTATTAGTATCCCCAAAAACAGTTTGTTGAAGCACAACCGCGTTGTCTATCCATTTGCCCACAATGCTTATTGTCTTGTAGCTATCGTTTGGTGTTGCTCCTCCAGTGCACTTGAACTAGACATTATTCAAAATAAAAAAACTATTTTATATCACAAAGGATGCTGTATGATTACTTTAAACTAGTAATTGTGGGGAAGGTCAATGTATGTCTGAGGTGAAATGCTGACAGAAGTGAATCCAGTGAAACTAATAGTCTTCCATAAGTTAGAAACTGAGAAGCCAGATGTCGAAGTTAAGTCTCTTTGCAGTATTAAGCATTGCATTTCATTTGTGGTCATGAGCTATTCGTTTAATGTGCTGCGGAGATATCCCAGAGTGAACTCAAAGGTGCTGGAAGAGTAAAACTCTAAGCGATCGCTCACACATCGAAAGTCAAAAGAGAAGGCTCCTCTGGAATCGTAGGTTAGACGTTCAAACGCTAGGTTTTTAAGTTCTAGAGTTGAGCCATAAGCAGTTGGATTAAAACTAAATGGCTGTATATCACATTTCTAATAGACTACACCAGCATAATCAGTGCCATAAAGAACATTAGCACCACTGATTTAAGTCGGAATCAAAATCTCAATCGTGTAGGAAAAGGCAGCTGCAGCATTTACGATTGGAAATATTGTTATTGGAATAATATCAGCTGTTTGGATTGTAGTCAACACAGAAGGAGTCAGTAAAAACTCATAAGTTCCAGAGACTTCTGTAAAAATACAGTTTAGGACATCACTTTTGCATGGAGAGACTGCTGCCAAAGTGAGCTAGGAAGCAGCACTAAAGGAGACAACAACTTTGATTGAAGGATACCCCCAAATATGAGTACTGTCTAATTGAATGTTAGATCCCACAAAGGGAACATAAAAAACAATTCTTTGAGGGCCAAGACTGCTTGGATAAAGTACTGAAGATACACTGGGAGCAGAACTTAACCATGGTTAACCGACTGTTCCAGTTACAGTAACAGTCTACATCTCTTTATGGAAAGCAATCAAGCTTCCTATGGATTAAAATAATCAAGTAAGTACTTGCAGTTAAGTCATTCTTTCTTACCTTGGTTATGCGAGAAAGCATAAGATATCACAGGAGTCAACACAAAGTTTTCAACAAAATATCCTGGGAAATTAGGAGTCTGTAAGACAATATCAGAGAGAGTCTTATCTGCTCCTGAAATGGCTGTTCCAATCTGATAAGTGACATTGTCAATTGGACAAAACAACACATAATTTTTTTAGAGGTCTCTGTCAGGGTTGGCAGAGCTATTTATTCGATAAGAAAAGAAAGTGCACGTCTATGCACCAGTAACAGGAGGCGATTTGAAAGAGTTCGAGTTGCCTCCGAATATGTCAGCAGTGAAGCTCACCATTGTAAATCCGGCTCCAAACATGCTGCTATCGGCTTTGATAAATTAAAATCAAAAACAATGAATCTTATGAATTATGTTACAGCTTGCAGCGAAAACGATGGTGCTTGTCGATCCATCGATAGTGGATTGTGTTATGGTATCTTATACCCCAACAGTTGTGATATCCAGCTTATGGTTGAAGGTATTCCCACCTGACAAGAACAATAACATTAATAACCAAAAGGTGCAAATAACAAATGGCTTACTTTCTGCCCAAGCTGCATTTAGATTTAGAGTTGTGTCCACGTTGTTGGCTATTTGATTGACAGTGGTTACTAGTGTATTTACAGCTCCATTAACAGGAGGGCCAGATATTCTGAAAACATTGATAATACCATCAAGTCCACTGAGTCCAAACGCAGAATGAGAAGCATCAGTGAATGCAATAACAATGCGATATGGAAGGGTAGAGTCAGCATTATGGAAGGGAATCAGGATGTTAAATTCATTTTAGACATCAGGCAAATCAGATATTTCTACCTTTCTTTAATTCATCCATGAGTCGATTGCGACGGAGGCTCCTTTGTTAGCGAAGAACTAGCAAGATGCTTGGCTACATCCAACGCTATGATCACTCTTGTCAGCAACATTTTCAAAAAATTCAGAAGCGTCCATGTTTTAATCCAGAAACACGTGAATTTTCTAAAAACAAATTGACAATCAATACATGCAAGTGAAAAAGTTTTCGTCAATTTACCTGAATTCCATCACCTTCTGAGCGAAGAATAGATCCACCGATTCTAAGCATCGTAGGTACAACAAGGCCATTATTGCTCTTTAATGTTCCAGCTGCAGTAGAGTAGTAGTTGACATAGGAAGCTTTGATGTTTGCAAGCTTATAATTGAGAATAGTGTACGCATTTATTAACTAGGCACTGACAATGTTGTAAGAGGAAGAACTTGAAGCTGAGTAGCTTTGTTCCTAGAATGATATGACGAAGTCTAGTAACTAATCATCTGGATAAAAAGAAGACTAAAATCCAGATTTGAAGAATATCCTCCTCATTGAAAAGATTCCTCTTGTCTGGTCTGTTCCACCTGCATCGTATCCTTTGTTTTCAAGAAGTTAGAAAGTTGGATCAATGCAAACAGATGTATGTACCTTTGAAATTTTCGCATTAAGAGCGAGGCACTCCAGCAGTTCGAAGCCCACAATCGAAACTGATAAATGCATATGGGTTCGAAATTTAACTATTGAATGTGAAGTCTATTTAATTCGCCTAAACTCCACTCCTGTTATACCAGATGCACAATCTCGTTGCTTGTGCATAGCAAATAAAGGAATCAAATTTCCATTCGCTGTCAGCAGCAGAATAAGAAGCGAAATCTATTCCTTTATCGTTTTCTCCATCGGCGAAATTGATGACAGAAGGGTTGAACAGCACACTCATCCGATAATACAGATTGTCAGCGGAACCAATCTAAGGAATACATCAAAAGAGCTATCTTATTATGACAAATCACCAAATAAAATGAGCTTTACCTGTGCCTGAGTTACTTTTAAGAGAAAAATCAATTGCTAATATTGGCTCAATCCTGGCACGATTCCAACTGTGTTTTTGTTTACAGTGAAGAAAGATTTGATTCCATTAGGAGTGCTTGAGAGCCCATCTTCTTCTTACACTGAAACAATCTAAGTTGATCCAAGTCCCCACAGAGTATTACTGTGCCACCCAGCTGTATCTAAGTACTCAGTGTTTTATTATAAAGTGACTTATCTGCCGATGCAATCTTAAAAAAGGGATACTCCTGAAATAGCAACTCCATTTTTATCATAGACTGTTGAAGTTATGCTTATCCCTCCAAAGTTTCCTGGATTTGATGCTGAACTGATGTAAAATACTTTTGCAGCCAGGAAATACTGATTCGAAGGGTCTAAGAAAGCACCGACATTAGAACAGCAAATATTTAAAGTTGAGCTGTCAAAATAGCAAGAGACTTTCTTCGAATTGCTATCAACCGGAAGATTCGTGATGATAGAATGCTCTAATACACCTGTTCCGCCAGTGCTCAATTTAAAAAGTAGCTTGCTTCCTTCTGGGACAACATTATTCACCTTGAAAAACACCTAAAACGAATTGACAGGGCCTGCTAAAGGAGAAGCTGCACTTTTGAAGAGCATAAAGGGTGAGTTGATGCTTTCATTTTCATGAATGCCCCACATGTACGATATCTTGCTCAATGTAATAAGCACTGGATTAACTCGAAGGGCTTTCTCTAATCTCCCTTTCTCAATAGGTCTTAAATGTCAAAACAAAGAGCATTGCATAAAACAAACAATAAACGATCATGTAATGTTGGTAACATGGCTTAAATAGTTGAAAAATAAGAATTCTACCTTCTTGTGTGGACTGAGGTAATGGATACTTGAAGGTCTCTTTCAGACTGGAATAAAGGATTTTGAATGTCAACTCTCACTTGGATGGATTTACCAGCTGTGATTGGATCTGTTTGAAGCAATTCAATGCTACCAGAAACAGGGTTAATTGTGCATTAACTGATTGCCTAAAAAGATCCAAATAAACAAATTAGTGCGTTGAATAAAGATAGATTGTTAGAAAACTATTTGAAAAGTGATAAATAATAGACGAAATGAAATACCTGATAAATGTCTTGGCAACTAGGATCAAGCTACCTAGAGTCACAGACCCTTTCTGCAGAGTAGCAATTTCCAACAAACAAAAAATCAGCTCCACTCTAGCTACCAATTATGTTGCCACCTACTGCAATTGAGATAACTACATAGCCTCCTTTAAAACAGTCAAATAAATCACTATTATGACTGTTGTATTAAAAGCTTAAAAGATAAGATACTACTGATTCATTTATTTGCAACCAAAAATTATTTGCCATTATGCAAATTCATCTACTTTTAGAAATTAAATTTACCTGATGTTGAAGAGATAGAAGGAGTGACTTCAATCAGTACTGAATTGACTGCTCCTGGATCTGAAATATACTCTTACTAAGGATTGATGTCCATTTGTAGTTCCACAATCAAGGTCAACGAAGTAATTGCTGGAGCGATGTATAATCTAAAGAGTGAGGAGTTGAAATCATAGACAAATGAATTGGAGACATAAGAAGATTGTGTTTTCATCGATATTGGATCTGTGTAAATCTAGCCGCCTTGAATAATTCTTGAGAATGAAACTTCGATTTTGAAGAGAATATTTGCTGGAAGCTAAGCTCCGAACTGAAAAATGTAAAAATTATCTCTGCTATTAGAATTTGCCATAACAGTGCTCGATAGCTGAAGGTTATTATCTGATTGAATGATAATCGCAGCCACTTGATCGTACGAACCTAGATTAGTAGGAAATTGTATTTTTACAGCGTCATTTATGCCTATGGATGTCTCAAAACTAACTGACATTGCTATCATAACAGCATTGCCACTGTAGTCATATGACAATTGGATTTCTTCAGCAAATATCTATCCGCCTTGCACCAATCTTCTTAGACAGATCAAGGTTACAAAAAACAAGAAGTGAGAGAAAGTTGTTTTCATTTTGTTAATCTTTCTTGTTTTTCTTGAATTATGATATTTTTAAGCCTGTATTCGTGCAGTTTACTGATTATTTCAGGCTTCTCTTTTAAAGCAGCCACTAATCTATAAAATTCAAAGTTATTAAATCCTTATTTATCTGAAAAAAATGATATTTTATTCAATTTTTGATTACTAGGATAATTCCAAATACAATATTTTATTTAAAAAAAAAACGTGAAATTGAATTAAAAAGGAACTGATTTCCCTTGAAAATAGAAAGCAAATTCTTCATTTTTTCCAATTAAAAAGAAAGAAACTGTGTGCTAGAAAAAGTGGAAAGGGATTAATAATGATTTAGAGTTGAGAAAATTCTCAGAAAAAATACAGGACTAAAGATTAAAGAAACTAACAGGAACATTTTTGGAACCTTTTAATACTCTGGGCTCACGAAAAAAATCATAATTAATTATTTAAACAAAACTTCTCGACTTAATCACTCTTAGAAATAAAAAATGGCTGACAAATAGCAAGCAGTTGGATCAGTATGGAATGTTAATTCCTGGCACTGGTAAAATAATTGAATCACTTTATTTACTGAAAAAAATAAGCAAGGGAATTTTAGCCCAATTTACAAGCGAAATATTGATAAAAAATGGTTGATAGTTTAAATAATTGCTATTTTTACAAAGGGAGCAAAAGAACTACACTCCACAGGCTAAAAAGCTGCTCGAAGATATCGTATTGGGGATTACTATTGAGTAAAATGGTGTGAAGGTCACTAATTCTAAGATTAAATCCATTGAGGGAGACGTAAGTGAGCAATATTTTGATATGATTCTTAGCTCTTTTTTAGGCAGACATCAATGTCAGAAAGGGGAAATAGATTCTTTGCTACGAATTCAACCTCGAAGTAGAATTTCATGGTAATACTAAAATAACTCCAAGCTAATTGATTAATGTTTCTTATTGTTTAGCTGAAAACGATGAAGAAGAGGCAGACGGATACTTTAAGATTCATGATATTAACCCGGATGATCTTGATTTCGAAGTAAAATAGAAAATGCCTTACTTAAGACTCAAGATTTATTAAAATAGGTTGATCATGCAACTCTCAACACAAAGAATAAATGCGGAGATGAAGCTAAAAGAATCATTTCTAAGCAAATGAAGGGCGAGTTGAAGAAACTGCTAGGTGATTTCCCAAAGAGAATTGCAGAGTATGAGAGCAATCCTGAAAAGATTAAATAAGACGAGCAAAAGAGACTACAAAATCAAGAAGCAACTTAGAAAGCCAGAGAAGAAAAAGGAAAGGAAAAAGAAGCAATCTTTTTGGAGCAAAAGCAAAAGGAAAAAGAAATGAAAGATTAATTCCAAAAATGATCCAATTCACTTCTTTTGATTTGCTTGGCTTAATTTATGTATCCGGCTGAAATAACCTTTTTTTAAAAATCTTTAGAAAATCTTTAAAATTATAATAAATCAAGCTGAAGAGTATTGTTCTTTCGAATTACTAAAGAATGACTTAATGATGTTGTAAAATAGCATTTAATTTGATTAACAACATATTTTGCATTACAAGAATAGGATAATTTTAATTTTTATGTAAAAGTATTAGCTTTGTTTTATTGCATCAATCAATCTTTTTAGACTCTTTGCTCTTCTCTTCAATAGGCTATTTATCAGTCTTAAGAATTTTTTCAAGTGGTAAGGAGAGGTCGACCTTGAGTTCAATCTCGCTTAGCTGCTTGATTTGATAGTAATATTAAAGGAGGGCGATCACTCGATTAATGAAGATTGACACGAACAGAAGAGTTCCGTTGAGATAAATGTCTCCCTCAGCTAAAAACTTTTGTTCGAGAATATAAAGATCCTTTGCAGTAACGGAATTGAAGTTGTTTTGTCTTTCGTTGGTGTGCTTATCGTTAAGATCAGCAGCGTGATTAATGGAGTATGCCCAATGCAGTCCAACTGCAAGGATAATAAAATTATGATAAGACATAATCTTCTTAACTGTAGGACTTTCTTCTACATTTCTTAATAGCGCAGGTTTCCATCCTTTTGGCAGGGGCACTATGAAGAGCAAACTCACCAATAGCTCAATAACTGTGATAAATATGACTATCTATTAAAGATTGATTACTAACATTTTCTTTACCGCTATTTTCTTAATTCTTCACAATTTTGTTTATTGTAATTATCTTAAATGCCCTTACTTTCTTGAATTTATCAACAATTATACATATCCTTGTGCTTGCTAACACAATCGAACGTGGGACTCCGCCCTTGCTCGATCGTTGACTCTCATCTCAAAGTTTATATTTAGGACTCTTATCTGGAAGAGATATTTAAAAATAAATCAATTTTACCAAAATTATTTCATCTTTTTTTAATGTCAAGAGAAATCTTGAATGTATTAGTAAATGATAAGTATATAAATATATTTAACTTATTAGGCAACTATTGACTCATTTTACTTGTCAATAAAATGAATGTTGCATGTAAGTACGTGGGATAGAGTGTATCCTCTGCATCAAGAAGAACTAACTTTTATCTTTTTCGCTATTAATATTATTATTATTATTTAATCTTGATTTTGTTTCATTATTTCTCTCTATTGGAGAAAGATGATTGATTAGTTAGCAAGAATTTAATTATTTTAATTGATCCATCATGTCTTTTTCTTTACTTTTGATCCTAAGGAGATCATTCATTCTAGTTTTAGAATAAGATCTTCTGCTGCTCTGTTTTGTATTCTTCTCTCCTTAGCTGGGATGAAGCTAATTCAGTTTATTAGTCACATAAGGAGGTAATTATATATCTCCAATAATCCCGATGCTTTTATAAACTTTAGGAGAAACCTAGATATGTTGCTGTCTGCAAATTTACATCTTGGCCTTGTTCAAATGCCAAATCTTGTAAATCTCATTGTTTTCTTTGGAGTATTCAGATGAAAGTGATCTCTATTTGTTTTTTTCCATCTCAACTGAGACACTTTAAATGTACTTCTATTGCTGGAGGTTCTTTCTGTTGGAATAAAATAGATGCACTTTTGAGGATATTAATGTTCCTTTGCCAAGAGATTCTTACCAATTCATATATTAAGAACGTTCCTATGTAAAAATAATTACTCTTACAATTTGATAAAATGGGAATGATATTAATAAATTACCATTTAATATTCTTTAGGTTCAGAACTCTCCGATTTTGGTTAGAAATGAACTGATTAAGGAGAAAATAGCTTTGAGCGATAACTCTATCTAGATTTTTGCCTTGACAATTCTGAGTTCAGATTGGAAAAGTTAATCTCATCGTTTTGTGTGGAAAAGTTAGTTGCTTAATGAAATTAGATTTCATTCTGCTATGAAAATGCTCTACGACCATTCGAGCCAGCAGTATTTTTTCTTGTGATTAGTTGTTACTCTTAATAATCACAAAATGAATATCTTTTTCTGCTATTTCTATTGCCAGTAGTTCTAATATCTGGAGAAGTGAGT
>Ga0302271_10002026_pt1 | contig 18720 bp, 18 predicted proteins | sample III_Bog_N1_1_FD_198767 | JGI IMG/M metagenome (GOLD analysis project Ga0302271, IMG submission 198767) | Peat permafrost microbial communities from Stordalen Mire near Abisko, Sweden - III_Bog_N1_1 | ecosystem: Environmental > Terrestrial > Soil > Wetlands > Peat | place: Sweden: Abisko...
CTCATTGGTTTAGCATTATTTTCTACGACATTGTAACGAATAGATGGTGATAATAATGTATGGATATCTTAGATGCTAAATTTAAAGGTTGTTCCATTGTGCTGTTTATGAATTATATAGGTTGATATTGAGTAGGATTTAATGACTGATAGTATGAATGATGATGTCTGAATTCTGGGAGGAATGAATGCATTGAAACGGAACCAACATCACATTGGGGTGTAAAGTGATGTTAACTTCAATTGTTTTATGAAGTTTTCACCGGCATCCAGGGCATCGGGTAGGCATTCCTTGATTAACGAAATGGAGCGATAGATTTCAGTGATGGGCTTAGTACTTTCATCCGTTTCAACAAATAAGCGGTCGATAGGAGTGAGGCGTACGGTTTCAGGATTGAAATGTTCGCCGAATGATAAAGCGCATCCCGAGTTTAATGCCTGTGTGGCTAATTGAGGTTTACCACGGAAAGCATGAATAATCCAGAGCTGACCTGAGTTTGTTTTTTTCTTTAATTCGAATAATTCATTGAAACAGCCCACACAATGAATAATCAGAGGTTTACCGATTCCGAGGGATAGGGCGATCTGAGCTTTAAAGACGGGAAGTTGAATCTCAAGTGGGATTTTACAGTTTTTATCCAGCCCGCATTCTCCGATGGCAATGAATCTGGGATCAGCGGCCCATGTGGTTAATTCATTCAGCAATGCCGTCGAGAACTCATCGGCATGCCACGGATGAAACCCTACGGAGAAATGTCCGTCTTCATTCGATGCAAACACCCGGGCGGCTTCCTTAAAAGTCAGGTTGCGGATAGCGGGATAATCTGCAGGTGCTGATGAATGTGTGTGGATATCGACAACCATGTGTAATTGTATGTTTATTAAATTGGACTGATAGTGTGACAGCTCTGTTTTTATCAACCATAAATGTTAATTTAAAACCGAATGCTGACTTGTACCGATTCTCGATACCGATCAATCGGAATCTATTCCCGGAGTAAGTGAGCCTGAAGATTGAAAATCAGAGTTCTAATCATTTAACTGATGTATTTGAACGTATCTTTGATTCAGAATGCATTCTTCCTGGTTCAGAGACTCCACCGGATACACCACACATTTTATGCTTAAATAATTATTGCCCACAAAGATATAAATTTCCACTGAAAATTAGTACCTTTGCACTCCCGTTTTAGAATCAAGACAAGTATAAACATAAACTAAAAATCAGATATGAGTACAACCCAATTATTCAGTACTTTACCTTATAAAGTAGCTGACATGTCACTGGCTGAATTTGGCCGGAAAGAAATTGAACTGGCTGAAAAAGAAATGCCGGGATTAATGTCATTGCGCACAAAATACGGTAAGGACAAACCATTGAAAGATGCCCGGATCATGGGTTCACTTCACATGACCATTCAAACTGCCGTGTTGATTGAAACCCTGGTTGAACTGGGAGCTGATGTACGCTGGTGCAGTTGCAATATTTATTCGACTCAGGATCATGCTGCTGCGGCTATTGCTGCCACAGGGGTTCCTGTATATGCCTGGAAGGGTGAATCGTTGGAAGACTATTGGTGGTGTACCCTTCAGGCTTTGACTTTCCCGGGGCACAAAGGACCGAATGTGATTGTTGACGATGGGGGAGATGCTACCATGATGATCCATGTGGGCGGTGCAGCCGAAAAAGATGCGAAAGTGCTGGATAAGCCAGCCGATGGAGATGACGAACGATTGTTGTATGCCATTTTGAAAAATGTATTGAAAGAAGACAGCAGTATCTGGAGTCGTATGATTCCTGAAATTCGTGGAGTCTCTGAAGAAACTACCACCGGTGTTCACCGTTTGTACCAAATGTTGGAAGAAGGTTCGCTTTTATTCCCGGCCTTTAATGTAAACGATTCGGTGACCAAGTCAAAATTCGATAATCTTTACGGATGCCGTGAATCATTGGCTGACGGAATCAAACGTGCCACCGACATTATGTTGGCCGGTAAGGTTGTTGTTGTTTGCGGATACGGTGATGTCGGAAAAGGATGTGCCAAATCCATGCTGGCCTACGGTGCCCGTGTTATTGTCACTGAAATTGATCCGATTTGTGCCTTACAGGCTTCCATGGAAGGTTTCAAGGTAACAACCATTGAAGATGCTTTGGCAGAAGGTAATTTATACGTCACCACTACCGGAAACAGGGATATCATCCGCATCGAGCACATCGCAAAGATGAAAGATGGTGCCATTATCTGTAACATCGGTCACTTTGACAATGAAATACAGGTTGAAAAACTAAAGAAATTCCCCGGAATCAAGCTGGTAAATATCAAACCGCAGGTGGATAAATACATTTTCCCTGATGGTCACAGCATTTTGTTACTTGCTGACGGACGTTTAGTGAACCTGGGTTGTGCTACCGGTCACCCTTCATTCGTAATGAGTAATTCATTTACCAACCAGACATTGGCTCAAATAGAACTGTTCACCAAGGATTATGCAGTGGATGTGTATCGCTTGCCAAAATATCTTGACGAGGAAGTAGCCCGCTTACACCTGGAACAACTAGGCGTAAAGCTTACCGTGCTGACTCCTGAACAAGCATCTTATATTGGTGTGGATGCAAAAGGTCCTTACAAACCCGAACATTACCGCTATTAATCAGCAGGAAATAAAACAGAAAAAAATCCGCGTTCATTTATTTGAACGCGGATTTTTTATTTATCCTGAAATAGCCACCCTTTAAGTCCGGGCGAAATTATCGAATACGTAACCTCATTCCGGCTTTTATATGGGTTTTAGGCTTGATCCCATTCAGCTTGCACAGTGCCCTCAGGTTAGTACCGTTACGGGCTGCTATACGACCCAGGTTATCATGCTTACGCACAATATAGTATTTCGCGAGTTGTGTAACATGGACTTCATGTTGATAATAGTAGGATCCCTTTTTGGTAATCAAATACGACCTGTCCCGGACACGACCAGTAGCAAAATCAATCAGGTGGGTGGGATTTAAAGCATTCCCGATATAGCGGGTTTCGAAATGAAGGTGAGGACCTGTGGAATGGCCTGTATTTCCGCCAAAGGCAATCAGTTGCCCGGCTTTTATGTTCTGATTGATGGATACCAAAACTGCAGAAAGGTGTCCGTATACCGTTTCCAATCCATTGTTATGGCGGATGACAATGTAATTTCCATACCCGCGGGCTTCATAATCAATAATCCTAACTTTCCCCGAGAATGCACTACGTACAGAATCGCCCACTTTCAGCCGGAGGTCAACACCATAGTGAAACCTGAAACGACGGGGTCCAAACTCGGAAGTAATAGCCCCACGAACCGGGACAAAAAAATTGGAACAATCGATCCGCACCGAATCTGGCAGGCTCTCAATCGGGATTTTATAAGGATTTATATGGTCGCTGGTCCAGATATTATTATAGATGTCTTCTGCTGGATGATTTTCCATCAGGTCATCCGAATTGTCGTTCAACATTTCACGATATACGTTCAATGTATCTCTTCTTGGGATCAGGGAATAGTTGGAACGTTGAGACAGGCATCCCAACGTAGAGAGTAAAAAGGTAATTATAAAGAGGTATTGTTTGAGAGAAGCAGGCATAAAATACAGTTAGAGATGCATACAATATATGCAAAATTTATAAAAAGAACAAAGGGGAAAATCAACAGTTAAATTTCATCGTTTGCGTACAAATAGTTCAATCCCGCATGATTGAACTCAAAGATTTCATTGTCATTAAAAAAGCGTGCTAATTCGTCTTTAGCAGCTTCTACTGTGTCGGAGGTGTGAATTATGTTTTCCTGAACACTCATGCTGAAGTCGCCCCGGATAGTTCCGAATGCAGCTTCCCGGCCGTTGGTTTTTCCTGCCATTTCATGAACAATGTGAACAGCATCTAGCCCTTTCCAGCAACAAACTATCACCGGGGAAATCATCATCGAATCTTTTATTCGCTTGAAGTAGGGGCGTTGCACTAAATGAGCATAATGTTCGGCCAGAATTTCTTCGGTAAGCTGCATCATCTTTATTCCACACAATTGCAACCCTTTTTGTTCGAAACGTTTAGTGACTTCACCAATTAACCCTCTTTGAATGGTACAGGGCTTAATAATTACCAGTGTTTTTTCCATGTTTTAAGGCGATTTAAGTACATTTTTGAGTTAATGCTCTCCAAAATTAAAAAAAAGAGGATTGTATTCAAAGAAAGTTCTATATTATTAACTTATAGAACCCCAATTTAAGGTATTTGTTTTCATTTTTTTTAGTTGATTTGACATTACCCTATTCTCATTTTCGAGCAGTTGCGGGTCAATTTCAAGGATTTCACGGGCAACATTCCGTGCAATCTCAAGCATTTTACCATCCTGAGCCAGATTGGCGATTTTCAGATCGAAAGGTAACCCACTTTGTTGGGTACCTTCCAGGTCTCCTGGGCCACGAAGCTTCAAATCGGCTTCTGAAATTTCAAATCCATCATTGGTACGTACCATGATTTCCATTCGTTTCCGGGTCTCAGAGGCCAGTTTAAAACCGGTCAGTAAAATGCAAAATGACTGTTCAGCACCGCGACCGACCCTGCCACGTAGTTGATGCAATTGTGATAATCCAAAGCGCTGGGCACTCTCAATAACCATTACGGAAGCATTCGGGACATTGACTCCCACTTCGATAACGGTGGTTGCCACCATAATTTGGGTTTCGCCCCGAACGAATTTCTGCATCTGAAACTCTTTTTCTTTTGCCTTCAGCTTCCCATGAACCATGCTTACCTTGTAGTTGGGAAATGTTTCAGAGATATATTCGAAGCCTGATTCCAGGTTCTGCAAATCTACTTTTTCGGATTCCTGAATTAACGGATAGACAATGTATATTTGTCTGCCTGCTTCAACCTGTTTTGCAATAAACCCGTTTAAAGCCTGTCGTTTTGTTTCATAATAATGGTAAGTCTGAATAGGTTTACGTCCCGGTGGAAGTTCATCAATCACTGAAATGCTCAGATCACCATAGACAGTCATTGCCAGGGTCCTTGGGATTGGGGTGGCGGTCATGACTAAGACATGGGGCAATTGTGCATTCTTTTTCCAAAGCCTCGAGCGCTGTTCTACGCCAAAACGATGTTGTTCATCGATCACCACCAATCCCAGGTTGGCAAATTGGACAACATCTTCAATGAGAGCATGCGTTCCAATAAGGATGTTTAATTCGCCGCTACGAAGTTTTTCGTGTAGCACAATGCGGTCTTTCGGGCGGGTAGAGCCTGTGAGCAAGGCTACATTGACTCCCAGATCGCCCAGGAACTCATTCAAACTCACCAAATGCTGGTTTGCCAATATTTCGGTAGGTGCCATGATACATGCCTGGAACCCGTTGTCGACAGCCATCAACATAGCCATAAGGGCTACTAATGTTTTCCCGCTACCCACATCCCCTTGCAGCAGCCGATTCATCTGCCTGCCGGAAGCCACATCAATGCGTATCTCGCGCAATACGCGCTTTTGAGCATTGGTCAACTCAAAAGGCAGATGCTCTTTGAAAAATGTATTGAAAAAATGACCTATCTGACCAAACACGTATCCGGCATAATGTTGATCGCGCCATTTGGTTTGTTGAAGGATATTCAACTGGATATAAAATAATTCTTCAAACTTAAGCCGTTGACGAGCCTTGTTCAGTAAATCAGCATTTTTAGGAAAATGGACATTGACCAGTGACTCTGTCAGGTTCAACAGCCCGAATTTCTTCAAGAGGTAAGCCGGAAGAGTCTCAGGAATGCCGCTTTTGATATTCTGAATCAATGGGAAAATGATTTTCTGAATAGTCTTTGAATTCAGAAAGCTACTTTTCATTTTCTCGGAGGTATTGTAAAAAGGCTGCAGCCCCATCTGTTCGGATGGAGGTAGTTTAGAAACTAATTCGATTTCCGTTAAAAGCTGAAGGTTTTCCGAAAATGACATAGTCGATTTTAGTATGGAATTTTTCGATAACAAATTTAATTCCTTTAAACCATACCAACTCTATGGTACCGTGCCCATCGGTAAAAATGGCAGTCAACCGTTGGTTATGGCCTTCGCCGACTTTCTCAAACCGTAAGATCTGTCCTTTAACCTGGATAAAAGGCATATCTTCCGAAATCTCATGCAGATAATAGAACCGGCTCCTGTCAACGTATTTGTAAGGATAATGACGCAACAAATCCTCAGCACTTTTAATGCCAAGCTCCAGCCTGAGTAGATCCGCTCTTTTGGAACCTACACCTGGTAGAAATTTGATGTCTGTCAGTAAATCCATAGTAATAATTAACCCGATATATAGTTGCCAAAAGGTATTTTTCTCAAACAATAAATCAATGCAAATGAAGTCATCAAAGTCAACAGGGTGACTAAAGGCAATGAAACCAAAGGATGCGCCATAGTCCAGAAAATGCCGTGATTAAAGAAGATTCCAATCACGAGGATATGTACCAGGTAAATGCCGTAGCTATAGTTACTTATTGTGTGTAGTATGGTTGTAAAAAAGCTGTGTCTAAACTCCGAATCCTTTATTCCTACAAAAATTGCAATTGATTGAATAATTGTATTTATGGTTAAGTAACTATATAGAGTTAAGTCGAGCCTGTGTGCTTGCTTACTAAAAATATAGGTCAATCCTGCTGAAACCAAAATGGTTAACAAAAAAAATGCAGAAGCAATATATCTGGTCCTAACTGAAGTTGCTGATAGTTTGCTGAGATAATAGCCCAGTACCAGGTATCCGGTGTACAGAAAATAACCCAAAAACCTACTGGCATAGTCGCCAGACCAGTTATACATGTTTAAAGGAACCGACTTCAACATAAAAGCCAGTACAACCCAGCCGACCAACAGGTATAAAACAGTGGAGTTGCTTAATCTGTGCAATCCTCTTCCAATAAACGGCACCATCAGGTAAATAAACAGAATCATGTAAATGTACCAGAAATGCTTGGAAACTCCTTCCTTTAAAAATAAATTGACAGCCCAATGTAGAATGGACTGTAACTCATGGGGCTGTTGCCTGGCGTTTAACATACACCAACGATACACCCAGTATACTATCACCCAAAACAGGAAAGGAAGCAATACCCGTAAAAACCTTCTCTTGTAGAACTCTCCCAACTTGTATTCCCTGTCTAACAAAGTTGCACCGCTTAGCATTAAAAATAAGGGTACGGCAAACCGCACACTGCTATCGGCTATATTTCCAATCCACCAGAATGGGATATTCCTGCCATAAGACATTTTTACCAACGGGCTTGAAACATGTATAATGATTACACCTATTGTTGCTATTGCCCGTAGGAAATCAAGCCATTGTTTTGTGTTTGTATTGGAACCCATAGAATCTCTATCTGTCCAATGTGTTGGACCTGAGAACTGCTTCTGCCAGTATCAGATCGAATGCAGTCGTGATTTTTATGTTCTCACGGTTCCCTTCCACCAATGTAATTTTCAATCCCAGGGCTTCAACTACGGAAGCGTCATCAGTAAAAAGTACAGAAAAGTCTTGCAGATATGCTTTTTTTAGTATTTCACTATCGAAAACCTGAGGAGTCTGTACCAACTTATAATTCGTGCGATCCACAGATTGACTCCCTGTTTTAGTAATTTGCCGGATACTATCCACTACATCGATAACAGGGATGGCTGATCCGTGTTTCTCCGCTTCCTCAAAACAACGTTTGATGGTCCCACTACTCACAAAAGGACGAACACCATCGTGAACAGCAACCAGGGCAGGCCTTTTTATCAGATCAAGCCCTTTCAATACTGAAATGTAGCGGGTCTCTCCTCCGGATACAATTTGATGGGGAAGGAGGAAGGCGTGTCTTAAACACAGTTCCTTCCAGGCATTCAGTTGGCAATCAGGGAGGACCAAAATGAGCTGAATGGTGTTGTCGTACTTGTAAAATGCTTCGAGTGTATGCATTAAAACAGGCTTTCCGTGGATCTCTATGAATTGTTTGGGGATGTTAGCCTGCATGCGCGTGCCTTTACCACCGGCTACTATGATTGCTATTTTGGTTCTTGTCATATTCAAATAAATATCTAAAACAAAGATAAGCATTAAGTAATTAATAATTAATAGTAACTAAACAAATCTTGAGAGAATAACTGATTATTGTTATTTTTGAAAACAAATACACAACAAATTGGCATTACTTGTCTGAAAAACCACAACATTTGTATAACTTTGCACCCTAAAAAAAACAAAAAATGAAAAGAAAAGATTTTATGTTTTTTGTGGCTTTATTCCTGATTGCAGGATTGTTAAGTGCGCAACAAACCCAGAATTCTAAACAAAACAACATTATAGAGGCCCTTTCGTCAACTGATTCAGGAACACAAGCCACTGTGAAAATTCATCAGGATAAAAGAATTGAACAACTGTTGACAAATAAAAAACATCCTACTAATTCTCAGAATCAACAGACTTCAAACGGATATCGCGTTCAGGTTTTTTCAAGCAATGTCCAACGAACAGCTAAAAATGAAGCATTTAAAATAGAACGACAAATACGTGAAACTTTCCCCGATCAAACTGTCTATGTTAATTATTCATCCCCTTTCTGGAAAGTGAGAGTTGGTGATTTTGTTTCTCAGGCTCAGGCTCATGTATTCCGGAACAAATTGATTGAAGCTTTTCCAACTATGAGAAGCGAAATCTACATTGTTCGTGAACAAATAATTATTTCAGGATCTAAATAAATAAAATATGGATTTTAATATCAACCAACCAGTTCCTTTTGATATAGAAAAAACGGAAAAAATTGCCGAACATTACAAGCAGATTATTCAACTTTTAGGAGAGGATGTAAATCGAGAAGGTTTACTAAAGACTCCCGAGCGAGTAGCCCGTTCCTTACAATTCCTGATGCAGGGTTATGACCAAATTCCTGAAGAAATCATTAAATCAGCCATGTTTACAGAGAATTATCGCCAAATGGTGATCGTAAAGGACATTGATTTCTATTCGATGTGTGAACATCACATGCTTCCTTTTTTTGGGAAGGCACACATTGCCTATATCCCGAATAAACAGATCACCGGGTTGAGTAAAATAGCGCGGATTGTAGAAGTTTTTGCAAGAAGAATGCAGGTACAGGAGAGAATGACTACTCAAATAAAAGAGTGTATCCAAAAGACGTTAAACCCGATGGGAGTCATGGTGATTATCGAAGCTCAGCACCTTTGTATGCAAATGCGCGGTGTTCAGAAACAACATTCTATTACTACTACGTCCGATTTTACGGGAATATTTGAACAGGCTAAAACCAGAGAGGAATTTATGAACCTGATAAATAAAAAGTAGAACCCTGGTTCTACTTCATCCTGAGTTCAATCAATTCGTCTGCTATACGAACACAATCGATACAGGGGAATTTATTGCTTTTTATATCCAGGCAGTGAATAGAATTTGCCATTTTATAGAATTCTTCAGTAATCCCGGGTTTGCCAGCTTGCCTGAGTAATCGTTCTGCTGAAAACAATGTGCCGCAAACTCCATTCTGTGCCCTGCCTCCGCCCCAGGCACGGAATTCTTCAATTTCCTGATCTGATATGTGAAATTCCTGTTGGTGCCCTTTTAAAACAGCCTGAGCGCAATTTAGATTCTCAGGTTCCTTGTGAAAGAATAGCTCAGAACTTTTTTGGATCTTCTGACTTCTCATCTTCTCTGAATTCAAAATTTACTTTTTTTTCAATGATATATTCTGGTCTGTTTTTGATTTCATCAAATAAATTACCAATATAGGCTCCAACAATTCCAATTGTAAGCAATTGAACACCGCCAAAGAATATAATCAAAACGAATAATGACGTCCAGCCTGAACCTGCGTGCGTATAACCCATTATTTTACCCAGAATAGACCACACTCCCAAAACCAATGAGAATACCACGGAAAAGAACCCTAGTGCGGTCGCAAGTTTCAATGGCTTGGTAGAAAAATAAAGTAAAGAGGTCGTAGCTAGTTTCAACATCTTCGAGAAGGGATATTTAGTTTCGCCTGCAAAACGGGCTTCCCTTTCATAATAGAAAGGAACTTGTTTGAAACCAATCCAGGAAACCAATCCCCGAATGTATTTTCCTTTTTCGTGCATCTGGTTGAATTCACGAATGATACTTTTGTCAATGAGCCTGAAATCACCGGTATCCACCGGTAGTCTCACTTCGGAAAAGAAGTTGAGTAAACGATAAAATACTTTAGCAGACAGTTTTTTGAAGATCCCTTCTCCTTTTCTTGATTTACGAACACAATATACCACCTGAGCGTTTGAATCAATCAATGTTTTAATCATATCCGGAATTACTTCCGGTGGATCCTGCAGATCAGCATCAATAATTACAGCCATGTCCGATGTGCAATTATTCAAACCGGCAGTTACTGCTTTTTGATGACCAAAGTTTCTGGAGAAGGAAATGATTTTAATGTTTTTATCAGTCCCGACAAATTCATTTAATAGCTGCTCGGTTTTATCATTGCTTCCATCATTCACAAAAATAATTTCGGACTGCAATTCCAACTTTGACAGTACTGCCTTTATTCTTTTATACGTTTCACTGATTACTTCTTCTTCATTAAAGCAAGGAACAATAACACTTAGTGATTTATTCATTTGACATTAGTTTTTAAAAGTATAGTATTTGTTTAGTATGAAATTGATGCCTGTATAAACAACAATTGATAACAACTGACAGTAGTAAGGATCAATAAGGGTTAAATGCCGTAATGCATACAGGTTTCCTAACTGAACTGCATACGAGATAGCAAAGGTAACTATAAATTTAAAAACCGTAACACTCACTTTTGTTTTACTTTCAAAAGTCCATTTGCGATTCCATACGAAACTGTTTGCGAGACCAATTATGTACCCGACAAAATTGGAAACATAATCGGAGCAATGAAATACTTTCATTAAAATCCATATGACACCTGCTGTGAGAAGCGTATTGGATACTCCTACGATGCCAAACTTAATAAACTGAATAAGGGATTTGTTATTATTCATATTTTTATCGCTTATTTGTACCGAAGATTCTTATATATAATCATGTAAACGTATCCTTTTTCGAACTTTTTTACCGGGCCCCAGAGTGTCTGATCCTTTAGCTTATCGGCGAATGAATCTTCTACATTGGAGATGTTTGAAAAGATAAAATACTTACAATTTGTATCATTTCCAACTTTCTTACCTCCATTTTTAAGTTCAATAAAACCTCTGTTCCCATATAAGCAAAACCCAGCAGAAATGTGATTATAATCGAGCTTCTGTTGATCAATGTATGTAAAGCATTCTTCCCTTAATTCATAATAGGGCAAATGAGCCAGGGTGCAATCCCATGATTTTGCAACTCTATCGGGATATATCCATAAGTTTCCGGTCAGTTCAAAGCAGAGTACAATGATCAGCACCATTCTCATTCTACTTTCACTCATAAAATTATTGAGTCCTGACAGGGCCAGAAGTGTGAGTAAAAAAAACTGGGGCATAAAATACCTGCCGGAAAAAGGCATTTGGGTTATAAAAATAAACAGGAGGTATAACCCATTCAGGAGAATGAAAAATAAAAGTAGAGTTTTATATTCTGCATTTAATTTTGTTTTCGTTCGTAAAGTCATATAAGCCACATAAATCCCAATGACCCAAATAATGATTCGACCATTTTCTATGGAACGTAGTCCAAATTCTGCAAGATGTTTTATAATGCGACCGACTCCAGCAGGTATTGAGTAATGACTGTTTTCGGTTGAATCAGAGAAAAACCACCCATTAATACTAAAGTAATATGCAAAATACATTCCTAACAGTAGGAACGTTGGAAGATAAGGGATGATAATTTTAATTGCTGAACGTATATTCAGTCTGGGAGTGGCTTGAAGATACATGTAATACATGTGGGTAAGTAATAGTATTCCACCTACGAATATTCCCCTCATATTGATACAGCAAAGAAAAAATACGCCAATTGAAAGCAAATAAGATTTATGTTCTAAAATAGCTCTGACTGAAATTATAAATGCAGTGAATAGAATGAAATCAGGTGATGCTATCGAAAACTGAGTTAAAACAGTAGATTCCAACATACAGATCAGCAATACCCACCCTGCCATCTTATCAGGGAATAACCTGTTTGTAATTTTCCGGATATTGAAGATTAGAATAAGTGCCCAGCAGAAAATAAAAACATGCGATACCCAGATTTTATATCCAAATACTTTCCATAAGGCCGCTGTCATAATTCCCATCAAAGGTGGATGGTAGCCTGTTGCAACAATTTCAGCTCCTGAATTCTGAGAAGGCATCATTAATTGATGAAAATCAGTCAGGTAAAACCAATGGGCTTCTTTTGAAATTTGCTGAATGTTATCCCAAAAAAAACAGTGGTTGACACAAACAGCAGTAAGTAGTGCATAAATTATTACTACTGAAAATTGAAAAAAAATATTAGTCTTATTCTCAAATCCCATTTGACTCAGTCTTTAAGTTTTTAATTAAATCGTTAACTGTAAGGATGATTATGAGTGAATAGATAAAAAATGCAGGTGCCATTGGAAGTATGTCATTAAATCTGGAACACCGAATATATGAATAAAAAGAAACGAGTAGAATCCCTATCGGAAGATGAATATTCTTACGAATGACTAAATAGTAAAGCACACCCAATATATCCCCCAAGTACATATATCTTTCATGCATACCCGGTAGAATAAACGGAACAACGATTGCACTCAAAAAAGCCAGTCTGATCCAGGTTTCAAATGAAAATACAATTTGTTTTCTTCTCAACCAGAAGCCGGTAAATACTGTCAGGGCAGATGTCAGGATAATTCCCAGTATTTTAACCTGTTCATAATAATTATTACTAATCCAAATATATAGGTTCGGAAAATTTAAAGTAAGAAACCTGAACCTGTCTGTCTGGGCAATATAAACTTTGATTAAATCCGTAAAGGGGCGTCCATATAACCAGGTAGGTGTAATACTGATAATAAAAATGATAGGTATTAAACAGAAATAGTACCAACGAATATTTCCCCTGAGCATCATTACAAAAAAGAAAGGTAATATGAAGGCAGTTTGCATTTTAAAAGCAAAAGCAATTGCTAAAAATAATACGGACAGAAACTGCTTCCTTTGAAATATAAAATAAATACTGCCCATTACAAAAGCTGAATAAATTGAATCGCATTGTGATAAATAACTGCTGTTGAGGAGTATTGAAGGTAATAGTGGGATGACGGCCAGTGATATCCAGATGACCTGATTGTTCTTGACTTTTTGAAAAGCAATTTTGCCAATAAAGAAGGCTGCGAGGTATTCAAATACTATGGAAACTATTTTTATGGAATAAAGAGGGTTTAAACCAATCTTTGTAATTGCAATCAGAATGTATATGTATGAAGGAGTATAATCGTAGAATCCGTAGTGCAATGAAGAGAAATAGCCATGGGACTTAATAAACCCTATCCAGGGTTGAAGGAAACCGATATAATCACCGGTACGTACAGGCAATAGGAAAGTCTTTATCAATAGACTAATAACTATTAATACTATCCATATGAGATTCTTTATATTTAACTCTGTGTATTTTTTTATCAATGTCATTCTTGTAAGTGATAAATTGAACTTTAAAGAACAAAAGTATATTAAATTTCAATCAATGCAATTGTTGAAAATGTAGAAATACAAAACAGAAGGTTTTATAGACTAACTCTAATTAATCAACGACAAAACATTTTAGGAATAGAACTATTTGGGATTTTAATTATCGATATAGTCCTGCTTCTTAGTCAACTCGCGTGGAATGAGTAATTTTCAAAAATCTTTTTTCAATTAAATGCCAGGAACCATATCCTACTATTACAACTACTAGTACTATTGCGATTGAAACGATAACAGGATTATATCTTTCGAAAAACCCAAATTCAGAAGCAATCTTCATGATTGGATAATGGAATATATATATTCCATACGATATATCACCATGTTTTGTGAAGTTGTTTAGTCGCTTGAAACTAAAGGCGATAAAGAAGACAATAATAGAAAGTGCTAAAGGAGTGAGTAACTCAACACCAACTATACGCTCCAGGATAAATGTAATTAAGCCAAATAGTACGAGTTTCCTTTTGTTCCGAATAAAAAATTCAAAGTAATAATACAATGCTACACCGCACACAAAATAAGACATAAACCCAGGAAGTTGCCTGGCAATAATTGAGTAGTATTCCACACCATGTAAATTCGATAAATACTCAAAAAGATTCCTGTACATGACTGACAGGAGATAAATACCTATAAATAGCAGTTGTTTTAGTTTTATCTTTTTTGTAAAATACAATAAAATTGGAATAATCAGATAAAAACTTACTTCAATCTTTAGAGTCCAAAGTGCTCCGTTAACAGCGCATGAAGCAGCATTATTTAAAAAGACACCAGGTAAGCATGGCTGGATAAAATTAAGGAAGGTTAGATTTGCTGCTAAATATTTATATAATAAAGGATTAGTAAAGTATTCCGATAAAGAATACCTACTCAGAAAAGAGAGAAATATGGCGCAAGTCAGTATAATAAATAGATATGCAGGCAGTAATCTGGCAGCTCGTTTTTTAAAATAATCTTTTAAATTTGGAGTATTCAGGTAGCTGCGGGAAATAAGGAAGCCGCTGATACAAAAAAAACCGGTTACTGAAATATAGGTGCTAAAATAAGGTGCAAATTTTAGAAAAGCGTTGACATTTGAGATTTCAATCAGATGACCAATAACAACAACAAAAGCAAAATAGAATCTTAAAAAATTAAAATTGTTTTGTTTCATTAATATTCTAATTTGTTTTCCTTAATAAGAAGAATTCAGGGTTTAATTCTCAGATCGGCTCAATAATATACGATTAGTTTATTACCAAAATTTTGGTGATTGTACTTAAAGTCCCATCTGAATTTGCACAAATAGCCAGATATATGCCTGTATTTACTTTTCTCCCATGAACATCTTTACCATCCCAAGTTGCAATACTTCCGTTTGAGATAGTTTCACAAATAAGATTTCCACTAATATCTGTAATCTTAACTTGAGTTTTATCAATTAACCCCGTAATTGTAATTAACCCGGTAAATCCCTGACGAACAGGGTTGGGATATGCATACACATCTCCGAAAGTACTGCCTGCTTCGCTGGCATCGCTTTGGTAAGAAACTATTCCCTGGTCAGTCCCGAAATACACTTCGCCGGTAATTGGATTGATAGCAATTGAGAGTATATAATTTGAGAGAAGGGGGCTGTTGGAAACCGTAAAATGTTTAATCGTTTGTTGGCCGTTTTCAGACATTAAGTACACGCCCGAAGCTTTAGTCCCAATCCATTTGCGGTTAGCACCATCTATTGCAATTGACTGAATATTTTCATTCACCAACAAATAATCAGCCAGATTTGTGCTGTCATTCCGGGGTATCTTTACACGCGAGCAAGTATAATCAGCATCGTAAATCTTAGAAAGATTACTAAATAAAAAAGGACCTACATCGGTTCCTACCCAAACGACTCCATTTTTATCCTGTTTTATACAATTCAGTATGCTCGGGTAAATGGACACTGATTTTGTAATACCGTTATTATCCTGTTCCGTATAGATAAATGGATACAGAAAAACAGACTTATCATCCGATTGATCAGTTATTGTCCCATTATCATCAAATGCACAGAGACCAACAGGTGGTCGGGCTGAGAAAACAAATTTCTGATTCTTGTTTTGATTATTGATAATCAATCCTCCCATAGAAGGTCTGTTATTTACCCCGGGGTAGGTCAGTTGGGTCCACGTTCCATTTGCTAAATATACTTTTATTCCAGACTTGACATATTCATTTAAAACCCATAAATTACCGTCGTCATCATAAGTAGTACCCCCCAACATCTGGTATTGGTAATCTCCATTTAGATTCTCAATTGTGCTGTTCGTGAAATTATGGTACTTAAAGAATGCATTGTTTTTAAATTCATAAAGACCACTGCTGTAACTTGCTGCAAAAAAGTGTGAATCATCTTTCGGATCAATGGCTGTCGAAATTAGATCCGTACATACTATACCTGTATTTGCCTCAATTGTGCTACTGCTGATGTTTTTCCATGCATTGTTCTCATAAATCATAATATTCCCTGGATGTTTTAAAAAAACCCATCTTCCTCCAGGTACTACAATTAGTTTTTTACCTGAAAAGGTCATGTCCCAAGGTGAATTCACTGCCGGCCCTGACGGTTTAAAGTAATTAATCAACGGGGTTTCACTACCCGTTGGCTTATACGAAATGATACCCTGACTGCTTGCTGCAAAATAATAGGTGCTGTTTTGAGTATCATATTCGGCATCACTGATGGTTCCAATATTTGCTACCGGTGTTACGTTAAATGATGTGTTTAGTAGATATACTGTGTTAGCCGTAAATACATTCAAGCTTGAACTGGTTACGTTGAAATCAATTGGAGTAATATTCGTAAGGATCGGTGTCCATGAATTATTTGCTTCTTGCTTGTAGAGGTATCCTCCACGTAATAAAACAAGTTGTCCTCCAAAACTGGCTATCTTTTGATAATCTCCACTCCCGGGTAGACTCGTTTCCGTAGACCATTGAGCATAGTTTACCAGATTGGGATCGGTTACTGAGGCTTTGAAAATGGTGGAAGCAGTCAGGGCATAAATGATTCCATTATTCACTGTTGTATTTAGTACTTTAACTTCAGAGGCATTTGGTCCGATATAATACGTGTCCGCCACCTCCTTTTTTGACATATTAAGCACAATAATTCCAAAATTACAGGAAAGGTAAGCCTTGTTCCCATAAAATTGAATTTGATTAACCTCCTTACTGGTATTCATTTGTTTGTTGAAATACTCGGGCAAGTTGGTCACACCGCCGCTACTTAATATATCAATGTTCCCATTGGTATAAATAATCAACAACAACTTGTCGGTAGGGTCATACTCTATTCTCGAAACGATGGCATCATTTAAACCGCTCAGTTTACTGTAAAACTCCATATTCCCATCCAGTTTATCCACCGAGAATAATGCTCCATCACTCACTGCAAAAATCTTATTGTCTGATTGTGCAATTTGAGAAACACTGTTATACGCAAAATGAGTTCTCCACTTACCCATTGCTACTTGCGACCAGATGGTACAGGTAAATGCAATGAGTAAAAACCCGGTAATGAATATTTTATTTTTCATATATGCTAGTATACTCTTTTTGAAAATGATAGGAACAACAAATGGGATCTCAAATGAATAAAACTCAAATATCTCTTTTTTATTTTGTCAGTGATCGATTGATTCTAAGAATCGGTTAAATCAATGTTCAAGTATTCGTGGCATCCTGTTGAGCTAAATAGAATTGTGTTGCAAAAAATCCACCAACTTTGTAACTGCCAGCGCTCTGTGACTGATTTTATTTTTCTCCTCGGCACTCAATTGTGCGAAACTTAACAGATAACCCTCGGGTACAAAGATCGGGTCATAACCAAACCCACTCACACCACGGGGTACCAGGGTGATATCCCCTTCAATCCGCCCTTCAAAAAAGGAAGTCTCACCGCCTTTCATTAACACGATGACAGTCCTGAAATTGGCTTTCCGATTTGTTTTATCTCCCAGTAAAGCCAACACTTTGCACATGTTGTTGTATGAATTATGATCAGCACCTGCATACCTCGCCGAATAGACTCCGGGTTCACCTCCCAGCTCATCTACTTCCAGGCCGGTATCATCGGCAAAACAATCCAGTCCAAATTTATCGTGAATGTAAGTTGCTTTCAATAATGCATTTCCCTCCAGAGTGTCAGATGTTTCGGGAATGTCCTCCGAACAATTCAGATCGTCCAGACTGATTATTGAAAACTCAGGTTCCAGGATCGCTCTTACTTCCGCAAGTTTATGAGCGTTGTTGGTGGCAAAAACCAATTTAGTCATGAAAGAAACTCATTTTAAATTAAAATCAACTGAATGCAAAGATAATTATTTTCAGTAATAAATAATGGAACCAGATCTTTTTTAAACCCTAAATACATAATAATCTTAAATTACCAAAATCTATTTCTACAAATACTCACCAAGCATCAGAATGAATGTTCTGCCGATTGTTGCAACATTCAATATTTGCTTCACGTTTTTGCCTATTCCGTAACCGGGACGAAAGAACGCTCCACTTGGGTGGCATTCGGGATGGAATGTTTACACGGAGTCACCTTTAAATCGCCGGGAGTTATGAATGTGTTTCTCCGCATGGTTTCCTGTGGATTGTTCGAAAAAAAGTACCGTAGCTCTTGAACGGACAGTCCTGTAAAATTTAGAATGTTCCAAAATTTAAGTGACCAGTTTTTTGAACCTTTTTTTGATCTTTCTCTCCCCTGAACACGAGGATAATCGCAAGATGTTGCCTTTCGCACTCATAGGGTTTTGTCTCTTCATCCTGTTATTGTTTTAATTGGAATAAAACTTAGTTATAACTTGGATGTCATATAGATATCCTATACCATTAATAGGATGGGATATCTATGGGATATCTATGGGACATCTATGGGACATCTATGGGATATCTATATCATCGTGAAGAAAGGATGATAAAAAGAAGCCGGTGGATAAACTGACCAAAAAAGACCGGATGCCGATAGTCGGTTCCTGAAAAAAGGCCATTCAAC
>Ga0302271_10002028_pt1 | contig 18711 bp, 10 predicted proteins | sample III_Bog_N1_1_FD_198767 | JGI IMG/M metagenome (GOLD analysis project Ga0302271, IMG submission 198767) | Peat permafrost microbial communities from Stordalen Mire near Abisko, Sweden - III_Bog_N1_1 | ecosystem: Environmental > Terrestrial > Soil > Wetlands > Peat | place: Sweden: Abisko...
CATGTTCTTCCTCGGCGACCTATCAAATGTTCAAAACAAGATAATTAATATTAATTGGCATATTAGCTTGTTATTTTTCAAGATTAAATTACGATTCTGTCAAAGTCATTGAGCACTTCTCTGAAGCCCTTTTCAGTTTCTAATTTTAAACAACAAAATTATCAAAATTTTCCTCTTGTTCTTCTCTCAAATATTGTTTTATTAGTACCTTCAGAGTGAATTCTTGCAAGTTGCACTGATTCCTAATGATGCTCTGAGAGAACTTATCGTTCTTCAGGAGTAATATCTCTCAAGTATTTAGCTGGGTTGCCTGCCCAAATCTATCAAATTTTAATGGTTTTAGTAAGTAGCAATGAAATTAAATAACAAATTTATTTTTTTTGATCTGCATTTTTCAATTACTTGATTTGAAGGAATTGATGCGTTTTAAGGAAGAACAGCACCTGCGGTAAGAACTGCGTTTGATGCAACTTAGCAGCCAGTAGAAACGGTAGCGCCCATTCCAACAAAGGCATTATCACCAATATTAGAAGCCTAAATATATGCATTTGGTCCAATGTATACAGCATCACCAATAGTTGTTTTCTAATTAGGTTTCTATGCTTGCACATTAGCAAGATCTTGGATGACAGTCTGCTTTCCTATTGAAATAGGACCAATTTCTCCTCTAAGAGTTGTGCCATACCAAATTGAGGACTCTTCCTTAGCAACAACGTCTCCAACAATGGTAGAATTCGGTGCTACAAAAGCGCTCTTGGTAATAAAATATCATAAGTTTAGACATTTGAGAATAATTTCATTTTTTTTCAATAACTAATTTTACAGAAACAATGGATGGAGTTTTTTGATTAACAGTAAGTCTTCTCAATGAAGGAACAAGGCGATCATCAGATGTATAAGGTTGCTAAATACTCAATCCCTAGAGAGCTAAATTTTTACCGATTCTGCGGTAGAGAGGTCCAAGTACTGCTAGAGAGAATTTCTCATAAGCATCGAATATCCTAAGTCTCAACATTTTAGTCTTGTCTCTCTCTCTTTTTCCTATCTTTTTAGATTATTTATTTCTCTCTCTGTCTTTCTTTTACCCACTTTTCAATCTCTTCTAATCTTCACAAAAAATCCTTCAAATTTATTTATTTTCTTCTTCTTCTTTTTGATCAAGAAATGTATCCTCTAACAATAAATGACAAATTATTATTATTTCCAAAATAAACCAGAGGTATCAATCAAATCTCTTTGAATTGAATAAAATACTCAATAAATCATAGTTGAATAATTCCTAGATGTTGTTAAAATAATCAAACTTTTATTTACAAAAGTGTTATGGTCAAGCAAGAAATATTAACAATAATGACAATGAGAAAACATAAATAAATGTTCAACTCACACTTGAAACCTAAGTCGAATTAAATTATAGATCTTGAGAATGCTCCAATCCAAACAAATATTTTAATAATAATAATAATAATAAAATAATAATAGAAGAACAAACACTCACATACGTAACAAGAATCAAATGGATTGATTTCAATTTTTGGTTTAGCTGAAGCTTTTAACTTTATGCTCAGTTTAATCTGCTCAGCATCTTATCAAGATTGTTTTAGCTGAAGTACTTGTCTTCTACGATGCATTCTAATTCTCTGAAGAAGCTAGCGTAGTCGTTACTGTCTTTCGTCGAATCTTCCCATTTCTCTTCTAGCTCTTCGATGTTTCTCTTGCCTGTTGGTGAGAGACTCAAAGCAGTAACTTTGTTCATCAACTTGCCAAGATTTATCTTGTTGTTCTTTATGAGTGATTTCTTAAGGGATCGATAACGATTTTCTCTAGTTTCAAAAATGTCAGTCACTGTCTGCTTTCCAATTTCGATATGTTATTTTATCTGGTCCAAACTTTAATTTGGCATCCATTAATTTACTTCATTGAATTTCTGAATTGATTATTCTAATTCGTTTACAAAAGTAGATAATGTTCCCGTTATCACTTCAACTTTGCCCACAGTTTTTAGGAATTCTCCTGCTTAATCTGGATTAAATCCTTTCTTCAGCTCAGCTATCGAAGCTGAAATATCGTTTTGAATCTGAGGATATTTTTCGAAATCTGCCTTTGTTTTCTCTACAATGATTTTCTGCTCAGGAGTCATCGAATTCTTAGCTTAGTCAAGACTATTTGCCATACCTTAGAATTTGTCAGATACATTTTTGAATTCTTCTTTCACTATTTCTTAACAGCTTTCAAGGGTATCTGTAAGTACTTTTGTTGATGATTATATTTAATTAAGCATTTTTTATTTAGCTTCTTCTCTTTCTTTCACATCTAGAACCTGTTATTCCCTTTTTCTCTGCTGTCTAGCAGCTTCATCTCGTTCATATTGGATCTATTCTTGCCTTCTCCTCTCCTGTCTAGCTTCTTCATCTCGTTTGTCTTGCATTAGTTATTCCTATTTCCTCTGCTGTCTAGCAGCTTCATCTCGTTCATATCGGATCTATTCTTGCCTTCTCCTCTCCTGTCTAGCTTCTTCATCTCGTTTGTCTTGCATTAGTTATTCCTATTTTCTCTGCTGTCTTGCGGCTTCATCTCTTTCATATTGGATCTGTTCTGATCTTTTCCTTTCCTGTCTAGCTTCTTCATCTCGTTTATCTTGCATTAGTTATTCTTATTTTCTCTGCTGTCTAGCCGCTTAATCTCGTTCGTATTGAATCTGTTCTTGCCTTTTTCTCTCCTTTCTAACCGCTTCATTTCTTTCATCTTGTATCCTTTCTATTCGTATTCTTTCGTCTCTCCTTTCCTCTTCTGAATTATCCGAGTCCCTCCTATGTATCAATGAAACATTATTATTTTTCTTAACTCTACACTTTTATGAAGCATTGGCAAGGAATAAAATATTACCATGACATTTATTATTTAGCAGATGGACAGGGCTTGCCGCAAATAGGGCATACAAACTAACTAACAAATTGTGCAATTATCTTTCGAATTAAGCTAATCAATTCATTTATCCAGCTTTGAAATTGAACGCTTAATAGTGAACCCATTTTGTATGCGTTTATTCTTGAATTACAAATTTTTTTATTTGATTTCAGATTATTTTCCTCTTTCTCTTCTTTTGTTGAAAGGCAAATAAAAATTGGTTAATCTTGTCTTTTTTAGAATTTAAGTATTGTTATCAGGATATCAAATGTACGGGTTAATCTTGTCTTTTTTTAGAATATTAGTATTACTATCATGGTATCAAATGAAAAAAGATTAAAATGCTGATTGATCTGCTTTTTAGTTTTTTTTGATATTGTTTTAAAAATAGATTTTTGTAATTATTTCTGTTTACAATTGTAGGTCAAAAAGCTCTGAAATCTCACTATTTTTTGGGGAGTTTTTGCCTTTCAGTTCAGGAATAAGATTTTAAGCACGGGAGGGAAATGATTTAAGGATTATTGAATTTGCGTAAAAGTTGCACAAATGTTAGAATATCATAATGAATTGATTTTTGACTTGATTAATTTTAGAATTTAAGTGATTTTGAGATTCGTCTCGAGTGTCCCAGTAAGGCAGAAATTAGAATTCCTTGATGAATAAATTTTTGGCTTGATTAATTATGAGGAATTAAGGAGTTTTGAGCATAAATAAAAAGATAGTTATTTGATGACTTGATGAGTCTTTGAAAATTAGGGAATTTTGAGATACTGTATCAAAAACACAAGGCCATATCTTCCCCTCTCTTCTAAATCCCTTTAGGTAGCATAGTATTGAGCTTTGAATCAATCAAAAATAAATTGATTGTTTAATTGTATGGGATCTATTTCATTATATTTATGCAATTAATTGACACTGATTTCTCTAATAAAAATATCATCTAAAAAAGAAGAAAATTAAAAACAATTTTTTCTTAACAATCGAAAACGCATGAATCTTGAATGCAGAACAAAAACTCACTTATGTAAAAAGATTTGTATGAGCTGACTTGAGTTGATTAGCTAATGCTACTAACGTTATGCTCAGTTTAACCTACTCAGCATCTTATCAAGATTTTTTTTGCTCACGTATTTCTCTTCTACAAGCTGCTCTAATTCACTAAAGAAACGTGATTAGTCGTCACTGTCTTAAGTCGAATCTTCCCATTTCTCTTCTAGCTCTTCGATGCTTCTCCTACCCATTGGCGAGAGACTCAAAGCAGTAACTTTGTTCATCAGCCTGGAAAGGTTAATCTTGCTGTTCTTAGTTAGTGATTCCTTGAGGGCTCTATAACGATTTTCCCGAATTCCAAACTTGTCAATAATTGCCTGTTTTCCAATTTCAATCTGTTTTTTTATCTTGTCAAAGCTTTCATCGCGAGTCGATTTATACAATTCATTGAATTATTGAACCAATTTTTCTAATTCGTCTACAAAAATAGATAATGTATTCATTTTCTCTTCAATCTTGTTCACAGTTTTTAGGAATTCTTCTGCTTTATCTGGATTAAATCCTTTCTTCAGCTCAGCTATCGAAGCTGAAATATCGTTTTGAATCTGAGGATATTTTTCGAAATCTGCCTTTGTTTTCTCTACAATGATTGTCTGCTCAGGAGTCATCGAATTCTTAGCTTAGTCAAGACTATTTGCCATACCTTAGAATTTGTCAGATACATTTTTGAATTCTTCTTTCACTATTTGTTAACAGCTTTCAAGGGTATCTGCAAGTTCCTCTGTTTATTATTAGATTACTTAAACCGCTTTTTTTTTATTGTCCTCTCTTTCTTTCTCATCTTGGATACGTTCTTCCCTTATTCTCTTCTCTCTAGCCTCTTAATCTAGTTTGTCTTTAATATCTTATTCCATTTTTTTCTTTTGTTTAGCAACTTCCTCTCTTTCGTATTGAATTTCTGATTCCATTTTTCTCTTCAGTCTAGTAACTTCCTCTTTTTGTTATTCCATCTCTAATTCCATTTTTCTCTTCTGTCTAGCAGCTTCCTCATTTTGGTATTAGATCTCTAATTCCCTTTTTTTATCCTGTCTAGCTGTTTCCTCTCTTTCATCTTAAATATGCTATTCCCATTTTCTCTTCTCTCTAGCTTCATACTCTCGTTTGTCTGCGAAATATTATTCCATTTTTTTCTTCTCTCTATCAACTACCTCTCTTTCGTATTCGATCTGTTATTGCATTTGTCTTTGCTGTCTAGCAGCTTCATCTCGTTTGATCTGTTCTTCCATTTTTCTTTGCTTTCTAGCAGCTTCCTCTCTTTCTTCTTGAAGTCGTTATTACCTTTTCCTTTCCTGTCTAGCCTCTTCCTCTCTTTATTCTTGAAGCCGTTATTACCTGTTCCTTTCCTGTCTAGCAGCCTCTTCCTTTTTTTCTTCTTGAAGCCGTTATTGCCTTTTTCTATATTGTCTAGCCCCCTCATCTTGTTAGCCTTGAACACTTTTATTATTTATATTTATGCAATCAAACAAGAATTATTACGGCGTAGGGAATGTTAAATATCTTACCTATATTCATATCCCTTAGCATGTCGATAGCACTGACAGAACAAAGGGCATATAATATACTCATGAACAAACTCTCCCACCTTCCTAATAACTTTGCCAACAAATTTAACTGTTTTCACAATAAAGCTTTGTACTGGCCCCATTTGCTGTGGTTTTATCTTTGAATTGTATTTTTTCTTTCTTGTTTTAATATTATTGTCCTCTTTCTCTTCCTCCGTCTGTATTAGCTTTTAAAACACCAATAACAATTAATTATAAACTCGTCTGTTCTTAAATATTCTAAAATTGGATTGGACTTAGAGTGATTATTCTATTTCAATCGCAGATCTGTATTTTACAATTTTTGAGCAAAAATATTTATTTACATTCATGTTTACATAGCTGGATACCAAATGTTCAAGCCTGGTATCCATGATCTGCTATGTTAGTTTGTTTGTTGTTGTTTAAAAGGGATTTTGTTGCAATTAATTCTGTTAATAAATAAATCTATTTCTTAGAAACGAGTGTGATGCAAGATTCGAAAGAAATTTTTTGTCACCAAGAAAGAATCTTGCCGACCAACTATCCAAATTACTTGCCAAAGTTATTGAATAATTTATAGAATATGGCTTTTATATAACAGGAAATCCAGGTACTCATCAACTCCCTATACCACTCAGTGAATTAATCATCTCCAAGTCAGGATAATTGGCTCATTCAGGAATTCTCACAAATCAGTCATAATTTAAACTGAGAGAAAAGGTTAAAACAGATTTTCAATGAAGTTAACTAGAAAAACACGATAGATCATGTTTATCATACCTAAAATACTAATAGCTGATGCTTGAAGCAGAATATGTAGTGTCAATGCTCTTCGCTTGTTTCGTAGAGCCATTAGACTTCAAATGAATTGTTCGAAGAAAAAAAAACAGTTGCAAGATACGTAGCCAAACTGTTGTGTTCATTTCGAAATTTAAGCAAAGAGGATGCTAAAACGTAGCATGTCCTAAAATGCACCTGCGGTTATTAGACCTGGAACCTCAATATTCGACATTCAATAACAGTCACCTCCATTGAAAATCTCCAGGGTCATTCAGATTCAATGACGAAACATAGAATAAATAAAGAAACATTAGTGTGGAATAAATTAACAAGACTAGGCACTGCTTGAACACAACAATATTTCTTCAACTACTATTAGTCGCTCAATCCGATTACTGATGGGCCTTATTTCTAATGCTTTATTAAATGATTCAGTTGCAGACTCCATAAACATTTAACAACAGTCCTCAGCCAAGGATGTGCTTCTGAAAGATTAATATGAATCTAGGTGATTTACCCACCAATCTTTGATAGCTAACTTATTGATAACCTCCTGATTTGAATTATGTAAGTAAATACTTATTGCATTAATATTTATTTGGCAATTACTTATTTGGGCTTGATACACAAACTAATTAAAAAGAAATAGATTTTTACTTATTTTCATTATTTTGGTTTAATTCTGATGTGAGAAAGAACAAAGATCAACAGTACTCGAAGATATGATTCAAGGTCTCTTAAGGATAAACTAAGCTGGTTTAGAAGAGGAAGAAAATAATTTCTTGAATTAATGTGAGGTTGAATAATATCAACGATGAAAAAGAAAGAAAATAGCACTGAAGAGGAAGGGAAAACAAATAAATTGTAGAATGAATATGGTGAGAATGTGAACATAAACTTTAAAGAGAAGACTAAAATAAAGAGGCATAGGTAAAACGAAAATCAAATGCAAGAGAAGGTTTGAAATTGAATGAGAATCAAGAAAAATCGTATGGTGAAGAAATAGCTTATGAAAATGTAGAAAAAAATAACAAAAAAACTAAAATAATATATTAGGAAAATCAATAAAAAGGATCAATAATTTTAGCCAGCAATCCTAAAAGAAGCATCCAGGGTTAATAATTAGTAACTACCTTAATCTTAAATGAGCGACTAACTGAGAAATATGATCAGCATAAAAAATCATTTTTATTCCTCAGGCAAGTCATGGAAAAAATCAGCAGTAAGTAGAAGATCATTACATCAATCTACAATTCCCAGTTGTATTGGAAGTCCTTCAAGAAATCAAAAACTAAAAAGTTAAATATTTTATCAAGATATTGATACAAACATGCAGTATGAATGTTGAATGATAAATAATAAAAAGAAGTAGATACGATTATCAGTTTATTTTCTATCAATGTCCTTGTGTGGATAAAGGTAAATAATGATTTTATTATGGATTCTAATAGAACGATTGTTTTGAAGTATGCTTCATTTTGTCAAGATCAGCAACAGATCGAGAGAGGATGTTCTACTCTGTATCTAAAAAAGAAAAAGAAAAATGAAGACATATTTGATTGTTTTTCAAGTTTTCTTTTATTGTTTTAAAACGATTTATGTTTGAAATAATTGTACCTAGTTGAAGATTGTATTTGCTGCCAATATGAGAGGCATCGACTCTCCTGCATTTTTAAAACAAGAAATCTAATTCCTTCTTCAATTATCCTTTTTGAATCACCAACCGAGTTTAAGCGATTTCTCTGTTTTTCATTGCTTAAGTCACTTCCTCTCTTGTCAATCACAAAATACAAATATCAAGCCATTTAGATAAATAATTCAAAATCCCCTTCCCTTCAAAAACTAAAGAACTTTTTCCTTACACTTTAGCTTTTTGTAGAATTTCTCTTTGAAGAATTTTATCATTGATAATTTTGTTTTTGCTTTCTTGAACATTTTCTATGCGTTTTAGATTATCCAAGATATTCAACTCTTTGATTGCTTTCGTGCTCTTCACAGACATGAAATAGTTCTACTTGTCTGCTTGCAGTTACTGAATTTTAAATCAAAAATAAAAAAAAGTAATGCATTAGTTTGTTTTGAAATTTCAACTCAATCATATCCTACATCGTGCTTCTAGGTAAGAGAACTGAAGTGCTTTTAGAAATTATCGAAGGTCTTTCTGGAGAGTAGATCTAATTATTCTTGTTTTCGCTTCTGAATGGAATTTTCCTTAATTTTTTTTTCAGAAATTTTCGCTTCAAGCAATCTTTGTTTGATTTCTTAATCTTTTCTTAGTTTCTAAGCGCACTCATCTGCTTTGGTTACCCTCTCTATGTTCTTTGTTTCCATTTGCTATTATTTTTTGGTCTTTTTTGAGAATGTCATTGTTGTTATTCATTAAATAATTTTCAAAAAACCATACATTAGCACTGTGGATTCTTCCTTCTCTTGAGTTATGGTTTTGACCCATTTGTTTCTATCTTTATTCCAGAATTCAAGTCAAATTTATTTTTACTTAAAGAAATCTATCTTTAATTTACCTATCATGGAGATATTTCGTGTAGATAACTTGATTCTATTGCAGTTTATCTAATTTCAAATTGTATTATCTTTCAGCTTCATTTCTTCTCTATTCCTCTCTCTCGTCAATAATCCGTTTAGCATTTTCTGTGCGCATCATCTTTTTCAAGCAATTCCCATCAATCATTATTATATAATTGTCTTTTATTTTTGATATTCAAATATTTTTGCCTACTTTTCTTTATGAATCGTCATGTCTAACTTTTTTAGATGTTTCTTTGAAAAAATGTTGATTCTGTTCAGTAGCAATTCGCTTATTATCTACTTCATTTTCCAATTTCGAATTGTCTTAGTGGATTCCTTAGTAGTGCTTCTCCAACCTCTACTAAGCCTTTAACTCATTTTATATTGCCTGAATAACAATAGTTATCATTTATTATTAAATATTCTCTTCTTCTTGAACGTTCAATATGAAAGTTAGATTGTATACAATAAACTCATATGAATCATTCATGTTGTCTCCTTACTTAACTTTTATTGATCGATCTAAAGTATGCCTTCTATTACTCAATAGAATCATACCTGCTGTTCTTTTCATCAACAATTGAGAACAACAAACTCATTTTCAAATCTTCTCCTATCATCGATTCAATCTCCCTTTTCTAGAAAAAGCATTAAATGTTAGCAACAATAATTACCTTTGGATTTTTGTTGACAAAAAAAGTCAAAATTACCTGCAAAAATTTCGTTCTTTCTAGTTTAGCAGTTGTCTCTTAGCTCATCCAACTAAAGTGTGTCTCTTGAGGGAAAAAAGATGATTTTGTCATCCCAGCATGCTATTTAAAAAAAGAACCAGTCAATGAGAGAGCTATGTTAAAATTTTTTGTTTTATTGAGTGTTTATTTTACATCCTTATGATCAAGTTTAGACTGCGTCAACATAACACTATTCGATAGAAGAGTAGTATCTTGTAGTAATTTCTCCTCATCTTTGGTGAGATTCCCTGAGATGATTCTCTCACGAACCTATAAAATAATTCATTTGAAACATCTCTCAAATGTTATTTGCCATTTTGATTTTACTTCTTTCACAGTTTGGACTTTCTGAAGCCTCCTTTTTTCTTGATTTTCAGACAGCTATTTGATCCCTTCTTGATTTAGATTGGACTTATACTAAAGAGGCTTGTAAATGTCTATTCCTTTCTTCTTTATGAGCATTCTTGGCTAGATTCCAGTGATTTGACACGCTTGCAATGATCGAGGGGATGTTATTATCTCGTTATCACCTACACCTCCTTCAGGATTGAAGTTTAAAATAGTTCTTATTTCATCTTCTTCTTCAGTGTTTTCTCCTCCTGCGGCGGATTCTACTCTTGACTGAGCCAGTGATTAATTGTCTATTTGTGACTTTTCGTTGTGGTTCTATTCTGAATGCACATTATCTTAAGGATACTGATCATGAACCTCACTTTCCTTAGAATGATTAAGCTCTTACGATTAACTGGACTAATTCAAGTTATGATTATTATGGACATCACTATCAAGTTATTTTTCATGAGAAAGATGCCCTTGTGGTTCTTGATTTATATGTTGAGATTCTCCTGCCATTTTATTCAATTGTTGAGGTAGTTTTATCTAGTTGAATTGATTGTGTGTTCTTCTTCACTTTTATATTAATTAGTAAGTAGTTGTTTTATGGATTATTATCTCACAAAAGATTAAAAAAAATTTTCGTTCTAATATACAATTCTATTTTCGCTGGCTCTTCTTCATCTTCGATAGAAAACACATTAGAAATAAAATTAAAACAACGAATATTTTTATATTTATGCATTACTGGTGCATTAAATAAAAGAAATCCCTTAGTTTTTCTTTTGGGAAAATCAAAGTAATAATTTTGTTTTTTTTACTTTCTGTTTTTTTAAAAGGATCCTATTGGATATAAACTCATGATTTTATTTACGATTCAATTAAAGATTTCAAATTACTTGTTTTGTCTAATGTCTTAAGCATTTTCCAATAATAAACACTCTTTCCTATTTAATTGAGGCAAATAATTTGACATTTCTTTTTTTTTACTTAAAAAAATAATTCAAAATACAATTTATCCAAAAGAATAAGTTTAAAAGTAAGTGAAAATAACATAGATTTAAATCTTTTTAAAGTCATTTTAATTGTAGGTGTGTTTTTTTGAAATTAACTCATATTTTCGTTTTTCAATTTGAGACAATACATATTTTTGTTTAATTTCTTTAGATTTGAAATTTATGAATTTGAATTTGAATTGTTTTTGTTATCCTTTTGTATGGATATTCATTTATTTAAATGTTTTAGTCATGCAGACATGTTATTATTTCTTTTTCAAAAATGTATCTTTCATTGCATTGAAACAAAAAAATGAGCAGAAGAAAACAGTTTTTTAAAAAACAAAACTGTAAATCTTCCATTAAAAAGCTCAAATTTTTTTGATTATGCATAATAATATGTCTTCAAAGATCTTGCAAGATCATTTAAAAAAATAAAAATATATTTAAAGACATTTAGTATTATGCATAAAAATGAGGCTACTTGTGACGACATAGTGGTAAGTATTTGTTTAAGCAATTAGAAGTGCAACTGAAAAACTAAAATCTCAAAAAATAGTCACTGTTTAGATTTAACATAGCCTTCTAAAAAAACTCATTTATCATGGCTTGAAACTTTTAAAATAGGAATCTTGCCATTTTTAACAAATATGTCAACTTTAAAATAGTTGAGGGAATGCAGCACATGCTGAAAATTGAAAACAAACGATGATTTTAGGAGTAGGTTGGTTAAAAATAATGGAAAATTTGAATCTCAGTATTGTTGTTGGTGATTTAAAAAATCCTTAGTTTTTTCGTTTGCTTTTGTTTTGAATTTTTATTGTAATTTTATGATTATTTTTCAAAATGTGATTAATTTAGTTATCAACGGTTATTAGGTCAATTTGATGTTTATCTTCTAATGTTTCTCAAGTGCATATTGTTGATTGTCATTCAATCATAAATATCTGCTTTTTTGATTAACACATAAAACTTCAGAGCAAAAATGATTTTAATAGAATTTTCATAATTTTAAATATCTCTTGTGAGTGTCTATTTCGAACAATTTTAATTTAATGATATGATTAAGATACAAACTTGACACTAATTATATGAAAGTGGCTACAAAGTCATTTTTTATTTATTTTGTTGTTGTAAAGTTTAGTTTTGAAAGATTTTAAAGTACTTTTTTAGAATTCACCATTCAATTTATTTTGCGAAGATCGTGAAACCAATAAATATCGAAGATTCTGTTATTAGAAGAAGTGATTGCAAATACTACTCAGATTTAATATTGTCTTCATATTTCTCAGGGAATAGTGAGTCTGAGAGATTAACTGGCTGCTTAAGAATCACTTTTACGAGATTTCTGATGGAAAGAGGAAGATTATGTATTCTTCTAAAATCAAATGTACTGTCTTTTACTTGAAGAATGCAGCTTATGTAAGCAATAAGAGTTTCCTTATCAGGATGACCCTCCGATAGTTGAGTTTAACTAATAGATAGATCTTCATGATATTTATTCAACTATTAATATCTTAAATTTAGGAGGGTTAACAGTTCTGATGATAACAATAATTTCATTGGAATTTAATCCCAGTCTCTCCTTTCTGCTCTCCATATTCCTTTTTGTATCAATGAGTTGCATTAACAGACTTGCAATTATTTGCTAGGAGACTGACTTTCATCAATAGAATTCATTTGAGTACACTCCTATTCAGGCTCATTTTCAGTCTTTTATTGAATTTTGTTATCCTCTTCTGAAGATGTGATAATTGCACATTCTGAAACTTTCTTTTTTTCTGTTAGCGGTTGTTTATTTCCTTTCAGATCAACTGCCATACATAATACACATACTTGCCATACATGCTGCACTAGAAAATATGTAAAGGCTAGTAATTACTTGGAGAAATATTGGCTTTTAGTTGGTTTTTATCTTAAAAGTATGTCTTCAACTAATTTCCTTAATTCTGAGCAGAATTTTGCATCTTTGTTGTTTTAATCAAGTGATGAAACACATCCGAAAGAGAGGAATATTCTAGCAGCTAAATCGCATTTTAGATAATCACACACAACAGAAACTACCAGTGAAACAGACACAAAGTCTAATGGACCTTAGCTGAAGAAAAGCTCCCTTCCAAATTCATAATGCAATTTTAAAGTTTCATGATTTTTTTCATTCATTGCAAATATCCGTAGATATGAAGGCTCAATTCTGTCAAAAACCATCGTTTCTAGGTAAGGAAAGCTGAGAGGATGATCATGAATATCCTTTCCTTCAAAATAATTATTTTCTTCTGGGATTTACAAGGATTATTCTTAGTTTTATTAGTTCGATGGATTAATCAAGGGAAGAAGGGAGGATTCTGCATGCTATTGCAAGGCATTTATGCAATAAGGACATTTTTTGCGAAAATGTTACTTATGACCAAACATTGAGACATATAAAAATCGATCTCTGAATCTGTTTAGCTTTACAAGGTGCTTATGAAATGTGCAAGGGACATGATTCATATTTAAAGTTACCTTCTTCTTTTCAATCGACATGGGTTATTTTTGTTTTGATTGTGTGAAGAGAATGAGTTATTTATTTCTGATCGGAATAAATTATTTATGGAAATTTCTCTGATCCAGACACTCTTTTGAAGCGCTTCCAAAGGAACAAAGAGAGAATCTTTGTAATACATCCGAATTCATGAAATTATGTAGTTTTCATCTCTGGCTTTTTTAATTGTTACATAATTTCATTTCGCTTAAGATATTATATGAATTATTTTGATTTTAAATTATTGTAACCCATCGGAGTTGAATAGACTAAGCAGCTAAAATAATCTAGAAATATCTATAAATCTTTTTTCCCTTCCTTCTGTATGTGTCGGTGATTGTCATAAAATAGCATCGCCGAATAACAAAGAATATTCTGATATGCTCAATATAACTAAATTGTCAATATTTTTAAAATTCTTTTTACTTCTTAAATATCATATTTTTATCCATTTTTTGTCTTTCTACATGAAAGAGACATATATCTTCAAAATGAATATGAGCTGTGCTGATCATTTCATTTGTTTGGAACATCTGTTGGTTCCTTTTTTCAATAGAATTAAAAATAATTGTACAAAATTATCTTAATACAATCTAGTTTAACTTTTGAATATTCAAAACTCATCAAGGTTCTAGGGGAAGATCATGTGTCCATTTTTAGCTTTTTCAACGCAATAAAAGAGAAAATAGCTTTAACAATCTTGATTCTTTTTCCAGCTAGACATTCTTACTGTTTAATGCAGGTTAATACAGTTATTCAATAATAAAGATTTTTGAATTTGTTTTTCTTTTTTCTTTTCAATGAAATTCAAAACATCAATAAACAAATAATTATTTATGTATTGTTGTTATGAAATAATCAATGATAGCCAAATTGAAAACAAAAGAATGCTTTAAATCTTTAAATATTGTTTTAAATGAAAATACTTTTCATAGATGAATTTGAGAAAAAAAGCAGTTCTAGAGAATCAAAATCATCTATCTATTATTGAGTCAGCTCAAAGTGTTTTTAAATAGCAAACATCCAAATAGTGTGTGTTGAGAAGAATAATATGATTCAAAGTATTTTAAACAAAAATGATTGACCTGGAAAAGAAGGAAAAAGAATAATAAATAAACAGAGCTTAATTAACAACAATTTATTAATTGATTCAAGAAATAAAAAGAAGTTAGAATCTGTGAAAAATATCCTTATTTCATGAGTGCTCCTCCTTCTCAGCCAGTTTAGTGTAAAACAAAATTAAATAATCTGTTTCTTTCATGATTCTTATCCTGCTTAACATATCCAGAGGTTGACCAACAACCGAAGAAGCAGCCATTACTATTTGCATCATCGCAGCAACAACAACAGATAATTCAACAACAAAAGATTTAAGACGAACAATTACAACAATAGCAGCGACTTCTCTTGGAACAATAGCAATAATAACTCCAACAACAGTAATAACAATAAGAATAAAATAACTAATATAATGCAGAGGACTAAGCTGCTGGAGTATTACTCAATGAAGTTGAGAAACTTGAGGAGCAAGTTGAAGCATTAAGTGAATATCAAGCTAACTGTATGCGATCTGGGAAGTATATCGAAGCAGAAATGGCAGTCAAGAAAACAAAGGAATTGAAAGAATAACTAGAGAGAAAAAGAAAAGAAGAGTTAAAACAAAGACATCTAAATGAAACATTAGGCGTAGAGCGAGCGCATTTGGAAGAGTTCAATTAGTTTAATGAGTTCTGGGACAGAAAGATGCTTGAATTTAACGAAGAAGCTAAGAATATCGAAATGGAGCTTATCGGACGCTAAGAAGAAGAATACTAAAGAGCAGCAGAAGAGTTAGATAAGGTGATTCCTTTTGCACCTAAGGATTCATCAGAAGTGCTAAATTTAGTGAAAATGGAGGAACATCTCGCGAAATAAAATAGGTAAAATAAAATAACAAATATTTAAGTTGAAAATATCATTTAGACCAATATAATTCGTTAGATTCTTAGAAGCCCATTAGATCTAACAGGCAAGAATTCAATTGCAAAAAGAAGAAGGAGGAAACTGGTCTCAACAGCGTATTGCTAAAATGAAAAGCTAACTAAGTCAGCTAAGATTGAGATAAAATAATGAACTTAGTGCACTTCGATAACGTATCACCTCAGGCTAAGAAGAACAAAGGAAAAACAGATCGATTGAACTAGAAAGGTAGAAATACTTTATGAATTTAACAATTCTAATGACCTTAATGGAATGATAATATTTTTTTATGATTTTATTTTAACTAAAAAAAGATTGCTTTAGAAGTATTAAAACATAAAGAAAGAGCTCTACGATCAATAGCAAAAGGAATTATTAGCTTTTTAAAGATAATTCACGTCTAAAGGTAAAATTATTAATATTTGTTGCTTATTCTACTTCTTCTAAAATGAAAAATAAATTATTTTTAGCACCTACGAGTTTGACTCTTTCAAGATTCCAATAAGGTTCTCGCTTCAATAGTACTCTGAAGGCTTGAGGTTAATCAAAACACCTAAATCCATAATACACATGCTGATCAATCTAATCCAATCCCATTAATTTTGTACTCGTTCATTTTTTTTGTTGTTGCTTTTTTCTACTTTTTTATTCACTTATTTTATCAGAATTCTAACATAAAATCATTCATTTTTATGATATTAAATAGTTAATAATTGTTATCTAATTTACAATACAATAATAAAGACATATATTCATTTGGTTATGAATTTGATTCTTCACATCTTTCTCTGTTGAGATACTTTCTCTGAAACGAGATTTCCAGCAGAAGGAGCTGATTTAATTTATCTACTTTGAATCATTCCTTCAATTTCTTCTTTACTTAGATTTTAATAGAACATTGGCTTCAGTTATACAGTTTATTGTTATCCATTACTACTCTTAGGCTGAGTCTATGTTGATGTTCCATTTGTCTGAAAGTTTTGAGATGAACTCAATTAAGATTGCTGTTATTAATATGATGAATATTGCTGCTATTCTAACTGCTAAATCTGCTGCTATTTCGCTTGTGAGAATTGCTGTTGCGGCAATTATTGTTATCCTTAGTGATCATCCTCGAAAATAACTTTTTTACTACATCAAAAGATAGTTTTAATACATTAAATAGCTTATTCTGACAGATTTCAAAAAAGTTTTACGCTCTATCTTATGAAGATTTGCTGGTGGAGAGTTAGCTTGAGGAGCTGCTTGCACTGCTGTGATGGAATTTTGTCCCTGATTGGAACTATTTCTGGAAATATTCTTGATTATTTTGAAGATTTTGATTCCCTGTCTGTTGCTTGAGAATGCTGCCTGTGGCTTTTTTCCTAGGATTTTTCAAATTAAAGTTTGAAACTAAGTAGAAAATTGTCTTACAGCATGAGATGATTGCTATTGACTTTGGATTGAAGAAGAAGCAATTATTGTCCTGCTTCCGCGTAAGAATTAGGGTTATTCGGAGAAGCTAGAGCTTAAACGATTTGATCAACTCGACCTGATAAATAAAATTATGTGAATTTTAGTGTTTAATAATTAAATAAAGGCATACTTTTGATATCCACTGTAGAGTTGAGCATTGAGTGGATACTCATTGAAGAAGAAGAATTAAGTTGATCAGAAGAAGACGAAGTAGATGTATTTAGAGCTGCTAATTCGTTCTTTAGTTTTCCTATCAAATTGTCTTCACAAATCAAAATAAAAAATACTTTTAATTTTGTCAATTTCATCAATAATAATGATTCTTATGTTAATAAGATATTCCCTGACCTTTCTCTTATATTGTTTTCTGCAAGATATTCGTATCGAGTGGTTTATTATTATGGAAGAAAGCATTCTTATGCGCATTGTTGTTGTTTCCTTGATTCGCCTGCATATTTTGTTTGAGTTGCTGTATTTCTGTCTTTTAGGTTTCAATCGTTTCTTACATTTCCAATAATTTTTCTCCAAACGTAGAAGGCTCTTCCGCGACGACATTGTAAGCTACTTGATCACCTAATTTAATAATTCAGATTATCAATCAGCTCTTTTAATAAATCTATTAACCTACCATATGTGACTTATGAGTATCCTGACACTTATTCGATTTCTTCTGAGAATGCTATCCCATTTTAGCTGAGAATTCCCTCTAATTACCTAACTCTCTGTCCATATTTCTAGATACTGCTATCTAAATCCTAAGTTCATATAGGCAAATAGTGAATAGTTCATAATTGGATTTTGAAACAATTATCAGCATACTTTGTTGATTTTTTCATAGGCATCTAGTTCTTCTTAGTATTGTACGATTGTTTCATCTCTTTCATTGAGCCTAGATGTTAACGCAATCATGATGTCTCTTTGCTTAAGCAGAAGTTGCTTATATTTATCTGTTTCTTCTTTATCTTACTCGATCTGCTATCTCTCCTTCTCTAAATCCTGCACTTTCTACTCATACTCCATTCTAATCTACCTTTACTGTTCTTCTAACATGCTTTTCAATCTTTCATTTTCCTCCATCTTCTAACCACCTTACAGTACTTAGCTCTACAATGCTTTGATTTGCTCCTGAATAACCACAAAACAAACCGTTATTGAATAAATCCCCCTTATTTTCTCCCCAAATGTAAATCAACTATTTTTACTTCTAATATCTTCTTTGCTTCAATTTCTTCATAGTACTCTTTAGATCGCTGCTGATACGCCTGCAGCACTCGCATTTTATCTTCTTCTAATTATTAAATCTTTTGTTCATCTACAATGGTTTCTTGCTTTTTCTAAAGCTCTCCTCTTAGTTTCATCAGTTCATCTTCGTATCTCCTTAGAAGTGCTCTTTAATCTAGATCTTCATTAACTATTGGGCTATTCTTGATGTTCTTTGCGCGATTTGCAAACTTCAACGTTGACAACTGATAAAGTATAAAAAACATATTTGAATAACAAACAATCACAGCAGAAAGGTATTCTTACAGATTCCCCAAAGGCTTCATTTGCTGGAGATATTGTTGCAATCATTGTTGTCTTACAGTTCCCTCCAAGACTGTCCTCCAGCAATCTTGTTATCTAATGAAAAGAAGAAAAGTTTAAGCGTTTTCAAACAATATTTTCAATCTTTGTGGTATTTTTTTATCATCTCCTTGAAAATTCACCTTAGCATCTCTGTAAGGAATATGTCCTCTTGCTCCTTTAGGATCAGTAAGTGCCGATATAACATTCCCCAGTGCTGACAGACTCTAGTTAATTTTCTTACATTCTTCAAGACGTTGTCCAGTAGCGCCAGACACACTAACTCTTTCTGAACCAGCCAAATCAACTAAGTTTAGCTTTCCAACCTTGATCTTCTTTGGCTTATTTGCTTCGTCAATGTACAT
>Ga0302271_10002029_pt1 | contig 18710 bp, 15 predicted proteins | sample III_Bog_N1_1_FD_198767 | JGI IMG/M metagenome (GOLD analysis project Ga0302271, IMG submission 198767) | Peat permafrost microbial communities from Stordalen Mire near Abisko, Sweden - III_Bog_N1_1 | ecosystem: Environmental > Terrestrial > Soil > Wetlands > Peat | place: Sweden: Abisko...
GGGTTATCTTTTAAGAATCTAAGCAGACCGACCTTCCTTATAAAAAGTGTATCATTTAAACTGATTGATTTTTATAAAGTACGCACAGTAATTTTTTTTATGGTTAAAAAATAACCTGTTCTTCGAAGGGTTCTAATGGTCTTGAAAGTCTGATTATCATAAAGAGAAACACAAGCGCTAGAACTGATAATGCAAAAACAGACAGTACACAACATACTGCTATTTATTTTTAGTGGAATATATTAGATTCTTTATGGTTGCTTTTTCTCTGCCATTCATCATAAAACTTGAAATATGTTCAAATAACTTGAAGGAAAGAGAGCTAAAAATCACGTTCAACAAAGAAAGGTGCATGAAACCAAACAATCAACAAAATTAGGTGATTATTGAGTATTTTTATGAAAAAGATGATTAGATGTCAATTTTTCACAAATCGTTGGTTCGTGACATGCCTATCGAAATCGAATTATTTGTTGTTTTATGACCTTGTAAGATGAAAGATTGGACTAATAAATGGCTACCTTTTCTCTTCAATTGAGTTAGATATTCCAACATATTTGAATGTTGATTTATAGTATTTTAAATCACAAATATTATCAATTTAACAAATACTTTCTGTATTGTTTCTGTGAATTTTAGTTTGAAGAGATTTCATTTTAAATTAAGGTAGTTCTCCCATTAACTAATCTTCACTTATTTTTAGGAAAAAAAATGAGCAAAAAACAAGTATTTAGATTCCTTGGCTATGGATTATTTCTTCTTCCCAAACAAAAAAATTATCATAATTTATGGCATTCTTTTGGCTTTGTGTAAAATAGTAGATAAATAAGTAGGCCTTGGGAAAGAAAGAGCAGATATTAAGCTAAATTTAATATTGCCAAATAATAATAATAAATATTATAAAGTATCATAAAATTCAAGTTATGAGTGGAACTCTAGGATATTTGCTTTAGCAGACTGCAGCTACAAAGCCAACCAAAGGAGCAAAGAAAGATTCTTCAGCAGACATCAGTGCTGTCTCCAATCTCTTTTCCAAGGAAGCGCCTGTGTTAGCAGAACCAGTGATTATCGAAGATGAAGAAGGAAAGGTTGAAGCAGTTATTGAAAAAATGCATTCTCATTTTGATTTTATTTTGAAATAACAAAACAGCAAGGAGATTCTGAGAATCCATTCTTAGAGGAGAACATGACTGCTAAGTAGAAGAAAGATAGAGACGATAGGACTATTTTCGCTGGAAATATCGCTTTATCAGCAACTGGATCATAAATCTCTAAAGAATTCAAAGAGTACGGAAAGGTAAAAACAATTAGAGAGAAAGGATCTTTTGGAGATGAACTTTATGAGCTTATTCTTACATTTCCTAAAAACCAAAGATTGAAAAGATATGGATTAGATCAGTACCAATTGAGACAACTAACAGAATGCCAACAAAGGCAGCTGTCATTCTTAAGAAAGTAACAACTTCAAATTGATAAATTGTGTAGGAATATGTAGTAAGTTATTTTGGTCAAATATTTTCAGTTTAAGGAAGGAGTGGATACTAAGAATGCATATATCTTATTCTCCACATTGGAAGATGCCGAGAAAGCCCTACAAGCTAACGGAAAACTGTTCATGGAAAAGCATCTTCGAGTTGATAAGGCTAATGAAAAAATTGTAACACAAAATATATTCGCTAGTTTAGCTGAGCAGTTGGGTATCTTGAATTCTCATTACTTTTGTTGCAAATACAATAGCTGGACTACACAAGAACTGCATTCATTGGAAATCTTCCTTTCAGTGTTTCTGAGGAATAAGTGAGAGCCCATTTTGAAGACTGTGGAGATATTCTAAATGTTAGAGTGATCAGAGATCCAATTACACACAGTGGAAAAGGATTTGGATATGTGTTCTTTAAAGAAAAAGACGCATTTAAGCTATCACTTTAGAAGAATGGAACTACACTTTTAAAAAGAGAATTAAGAGTTAAAAAAGCTGTACCATTTGAAAGACTTGAGAAGAAAAGAGAGAAAGTTGCTGAAAAAGTTGAATAAATCAACACTAGCAATGCTCTTAAGAGAATGAATAAAAAAATGGAAGGTAAAGCACTTGTCAAAGACAATAATGACTAAGAGCCAATGGATATTGAAAAGCCTCAGAAAAAGATTAAAAAAAATGATGATTCTCATGTGAAAAATTTCAAATCAATGGCAAATGTCAGCTTCAATGACAATGAAAATGGAGTAAATTTTAGCACACAAATTATAAAAACAAAAACAAAAATACAATAATTTCATCTTTGCTCTTTTATTTATCAATAATTTCCTTTTTTACTCCAAGAACTTTGACTTCAAAAACGAGATGTCGATTGCACCAAGAATTCTCCGAAAGAAGATCAAGAAATTAAGCAAAAAGGGAGTCTCTCAAACTCAATCTTTCTAAAAAGTTTAGCAACTCAAAAAAACTAGAAAGATCAACAACGACAAGAACATCTTCAATACTAAATTCACAATGGAAGCAAGAAGAGTAACTCCTCTTTGTTTTGCATTTTTAGCTTTCATCTAATAGTTTGATTTTACCTAATAATTACCAGGAAAAAAGATTCATTCGCTCTGAGTAAAATGCCAAGAAACAAAAGCTAGAGACAAAGAAAGAAGACAGAAGAGATAAGAAAAAAGAAAAAAAAACTCGCCCTTAAAAATCTTCAAAACCTTGAAAAAATACATTAATATTTTCATTTTTGTTTTATCTTTTAAACTAATAATAACAGCATTACAAAGCCATATTCTAGATATTCTCAATTTGTTTACAATAAATACAAAAAATACTCCCTTTATCTTAATTTTTTCCTGATTAAGTTCATTTCAAATGTCGAGATCTTCTAAGTTCTTAATCTCCTCAACGGTAGCGTTGCTGATAGCATTTGCGAACATCGGAGTAGGAACAGGTGTCCCAATAAATTAATATCCCAGTGAACCCTTCATTGTTGATCCATCCTGGTTATGCAAATTTAATCCAAAAATAATGTCATTTCGTTTTGATTCGTCTCCTAAATGTTTTTTTTACATTAAGAGATCTCTAGTGATCTTTATAGTAGAATATTAAGTTATCTGGATTAAGTCCTAGAACTTTTCTGAGCTCTTCACCAGCTTTTATTTTTTAATCTTCATCTCGATCTCGCATCCACATCTCAATCACGGCTTTGTTGTTTCTTCTGATTGAGAGTACAACTCCGATGATGTTCGATCCTCCGAATTACTCACCAATGCACCCAAGCTTGTTTTGCAACGGTCAGCCATTTGGTTATATTGTGAATATCTCTTTTCTTGAGAAAAATGTTATATTTTTTTACCAGAAGATCCTCCCATATTTTGTTGAGTTGCTTAAACATGTCATTTTGAACGAGCAGAATCCAACATCCGCCACATTTCCATTCCTGAAAACTCCAAATAAAGGAAGAAAAATCATGAGAGATGATTACTTCCCACAGAGGAGTGCATCCTTTTCTGAAGAAAAGTATCTTGTTCTGCGCTTCGATGTTAGTAGGTTTCTTAATGTAGACGTAATTGCTGTAGAATTATTCTGCAGTGTTGCATTCGCCGAGTAATTTCAAGTTTTTCTGGTAATCTTCTTAATTGTAATTTTTATGTCCGAATCTTGGACAGTACCAGAAACACCATTCATCGTTCAGTTCGTGCGCAGTCTTCTTTTCGTCAGTCATATTGTGTATTTTATTGTTATTATTTCAAGTAATTGATTTCTTTTTAAGGGAGTTTACTATTTTTTTAATTATTAAAGAAATCTAATTGTTTGGTTCCACACATCGCGTAATCTGGTGGGCAATTCTAACTTTTAGCTGATGTTTATGAATCTCCCGATCAAATATTAGGATCATTTCGTTGAACAAGATTGAGAAGTGCAATTGTTTTTAATTAGAAATTAGTTCTAATATTTATATAAATTTATGATAGATCTAACTGGAGAAGTGTAATTTCTTTTTGAATCGAGCAAACTTCTTACACAAAATGGAAAATATCCCATGTGAAATAAGTACACTGTAAAGCTACAAAACTGATCTAAGCCATGAAGATGTCGACACAGAGACAAAGAGAAGGATCATCTGCTAGATTAAAATATGGACTTCACTTGAAGATGCTCCTCCAATAAGAGAAATCATCTCAAGTGATATCATCCCTGAATTATTTCTCTTTAGTGAAAATCCTGTTTGCGATCCAAAAATGTTATTCGATATTACATGGATCCATAGTAATATATGCGCTTGCTCATCTTAAGAGATCAAATATATGCTGACACTTGGAGTTGATGATTACTTCATAGATCTACTTACCTAATCCATTCCACAAATCATTGAATTAGCGTATTACTAAAATAAAATACATAAACAACGATTAACACAAATGACCTTTTAACAAACTTTAACTTTAACCATAATATTTTAAGAATGTGGGGTCTAGGCAATATCGCAGGGGACGGGCCCAAACAGCGCGATGATCTTTTGTATAAAAATCTTGTCTAAAAACTAAATGAATCATTTACCATCGTTTCTTAGAAAAAAAGTGTTCCTGATTCTTATTTTCAAACTCTTGGTTGGCTGCTCTCTCAACTTTCAAGAGGTAAACCCCGTGTAAAGTCTCCTCATGTTGAGTAAATTATGCCTATTCTAAGGTAGTTGCTGTTCATGAATAAACTTACTTCGTTTCCAGATGTGTTATGGGGCATATCATATTTAACAGATGAAGGAGAAGCAATTTCAGGATCGATTGCGAATTCTTCTTTGTTTGATAAGATTACTGAATTGCTTCGAGATCAATATGGCTTTTCTATTAATCATCCAGCATTAAGAATAGTAGCTAATCTTGCTTCATCGAGTGCTGGAGCTACCAATAAATTATTCTCCAGTGGTGCTGTCAAAGAAATTGTCTCTCGTTTTCTGGAATATAATCCATAGGTTTAAATAGCTCGTAAAGAAGCTTGTTGGTGTCTCAGTAATGTCGCAGCTGGAACATTAGAATAGGTACATAAACAGAAAGCCATAATATTCAGATAAACAACATGCTTTTTCTAAATTCTTTTTTACTCTTTTGAAAATTATGAAAAGTAAAAATTGCATTAAAGTAAATAATCTTATTGATTTGTTCTTTTAGGTTCGAAGACTAATAGCATTAGAAGATTTGCCTGATAAGATAATTCGAGTCTTGCGAGACAAACAAGATATTGAAGTTTAGCAAGAGTTAATGTGGATGGTTGTAAATTTTCTCAAACAAAATGATGTAATAATATTCAAATTTCTTCTCATGAACGATATCCTCTCGACATTCTCCACAGAGATCAATCATGGAGATAAAGTCATGGTGGATTTATTTTTCACAGCAGCGAAATAAGCAGTGGCATTCTTACTTAAGGTGCCTTTAGATACTTTTGAAGCTAAAGAATTAGAAAAACTTATCTTGATCCTTCATTACTTCAATACAACAATGATAAACTTACGTCCGACTTTAGTGACAGGACCTATCCGATAATCTTGCAGGGATTTGAAAGATGCTATTGACAAAATTAAACTTAAATTTAATTTACCTGAAAATCTTAGCTAAAAAGTTATCCCAATGTGAGATTATGTTATCCCTAAAAATGAATATGTTATTGAAAAATAAGCATTTCGATCTTTGAAAATATTCAAGAATGTTTGTTTCCTTGCACAATTAGAAGCTTTTAAGTTTGTTTCTTGATAATTTTATTAAAATTACTTTCTAAATTACCTGTCCAATTCCTGATATTTTTTGATTATTTTAGAATCTTCTCTCCTGTTCGGGTGGTACTTTTCAGCATTTAAGATCAATTTCAAATTTATCCCCCAAAAAAAAGATAAAAAATATCTAAGCTAAAACACTTTGCTTGCTTTCCAATTACTGCTCCCTTTGGATTTATTAGAAATGAAAGTTGCTATCTTTTCGTTGCTCTGGCCAAAGAATAATTTTTCAGCTGCATGCGTGCGAACCTTTGGATTCATTCATTCTTAATTGAAAGATAATTAGCAGACCATTTTCATTTCGTCAGCTAAAAAAAGCAAACAAAATGCTAGTGATGTGAAAGAATATTCGAATCTAAGTCTCTTCGAAGCGGATTGCAATGATTTCTAAAAAATGGATTTTTTACTAAGCAAATAACTGCCTTTCACTCCTGATATTGCTATTTTTGATACGTTTGTTTGCGAAGAGAAATTTTCACATTATGTTCACACGAAGTTTCCGAATTGCTTGAAAGTTCTCGATTTATAGGATATGCACTCTTTGAGGCATGCAAGATAAAATATCATAAAATAAGAGATAAGTGGTGAAGGTAGTGAACATGCGTAATCTAATGAAGACGATGAAGAAGATGAAGAAAATTAACTTTACAAGCGTAGTGTGAGTCCAGAATAAGAAAAACTAATGATGAAGAAAGTCTTGCAAGAAGGATTTTCTACTGCAAGTTAAACACAAGAATTCAACAGAGAAATGGCTAGCATATTACGAAGTGATGTAGTTATAACTTGCAGTGATTACGAATATTTCAGATTAAAAACTTAGTTGAATGTACACCATGCAGAATTAATCACATTCTTCCATGAAACTCCATCTGAAATACTCGAAGAAAAACAAATTCAATTTGAGAAACGTAAAAATTTCGTCTGGATAGGAAACTAATCACATCTACCGAACGCAGACAGTCTTCGGTATATTATAAATGAAGTATGGCCGAAAATCCATGAACGTTTGCCAGAAGCATAACTTCATATTTATGGATCTAATTCAAGATAAGAGTTTTCAAATTTAGATAGTCTGAATATTAATATTTTTAGCCGTGGAGTCATGCCTTCACTTGAGCGTCTTAGAAAATATAAAGTGATGCTTGCACCTCTTCGCTATGGAGCAGGCATAAAAGGGAAAATTGTAGATAGTTGGCTTCATAACACACCTGTTGTTACCAGTCCAATCGGAGCAGAAGGACTTTACTTTGATTCGACTTTTGAATCCTTGTACACTCAGATCAATCCAATGGAACACACATATAAGTAATTTAAAATCGAATTACCAATTATTTTGGTTGAAAAATGAGTAATTTTGATTATGATTTGTCAAATTGAAAGAGACATGCTGGCGAAACTGAGCAATGAAGAAATTAAAAAATAAGCAGAAATGGAATAATTCTATGTCTACAAGAATATTAATTCTGAAGAACAGCCATAGCATCTACGATTTGGAGGAAAATTTTGGAATTTTTGCTCCGATGATTATGTCAAATCCGCTGTTGAATTGTACACAAACGAAGAAGAATGGTAACGATGTGTCAAAGAAGGACACGAAATATGCAGAAAAAGAATGGGATTCACAAGAAATAATATCATCTTTCTCATGAAAATGAACGAGAGACTCATGCAAATGAGAGAAGCTAGAAAGAAGAATTACTTGTATAATCTGACTTGGAGTGAGACTTTGAGGTCTACATAGAATTTTGCGAAATATATCAATGAGAAAAATAGGAATAAAATCGTTGGAAAGAAACATTGAAACAGTTAATCTGAGTGAGATTATTAACAATAAAACACATGATTGAGGGTATTCTCTCAGTTCAGATTTCTTAGTGTAGTGGTTATCACGTCAGTCTAACACACTGAAGGTCCCGAGATCAATCCTCGGAGAAATCATTTTTTTATTTTCTTTGTATTTTGTCAGATTTAGATGTAAATGATCTTAACACTTAACATTATTATTACATTTTCCAAGGGAACAAAGTTTTATAATTTCTAATGTCTATCTTTATCCTTATCCAATACAATACATCTCCATGCACTCATAATTTCTAAAAATACATCAGAGTATTCCAATTGTTTTTTTGTTGCATAATTTAAACCATTATTTTTTTTTTGCTTCTTTTTCCATTCTTCACAGGAAGTCTATTTTCCTCACAAATACAAAGCAGCAGATTGACTGTAATTTTAAACTTTGATTGTCTAATCAGCACAGAAGAGATAATTAATTTTTACATCAAAATATACTTATTTTATCAGAAAATTCAATAGGGTTTGAGATCGTCAAAATGGAAATAGAAGGAATTAGACCTATATCTCAAAGGAAGCTATTCTCTCTGCTGTCTAAGGCTGAGAGGGAAGAGAGAGAAGAGCAACTATTTAAAGAATTGGACACTCTTCCTGAAGCAAAATATGCAGAAGGAGTGAGCGAGAGGCTTAATTATTACTTGGAAAATAAAAAAGTAGACACAGATGTTTATTATGAGTCTAAATATAAACCACTTGATAATGATGGAGGCGTTGCCTCAAGTGAGGAGGCCTATCAGAAACTCATGCAGATAGCTAAAGTTTAAGAGTATGGAAGTAATTTTGACTAACGTGTTTATGATCCATCTGCTGTGGTTTAGTCAAATGACGAGCTAATCGATGGAATCCTTAAGAAAAGTGTGAATAAAAGTTTCAGTTCTCTCATAAATCGACCCCCCAGCTCTCAATCTCAATTGGCTTAAAACGTACAAATAGGTGTTTAAATTCCAGGGAGATTTCCTGGTTTCCCTACAACTATGAAGGCTTTTGTTCCCTTCCCTCCTAAACCATGATTTGTACTTTATTATTATTTTTCTGTTTTCAAATCACTTCAAAGAAAACGAAAACAAATAAAGACTTCAAAAGCAACTTGAGATTCATATATTTCTTTTTTTAAAATAAAATGAAAAACTAATTATTTCAGCCCAGCGATAATGAAAAATGTAATAAGGAAAAGTAGTAAATTTTAAGGGATTTCAATTCAATTAATTATCATCTCTGCATTGATTTATGTTTTTTCTGCATCATTTTTTAGAAGTTTTCTTCATTTTCTTGAGAGCAGTTTCAATGTTCTGTGTCATTTCAGAATAATTCAATTCTTTACTTAGTCCAAGAGCTATTTCATAGAAAGATTTAGCATATTATGTGTAAAACAGATGCTCATGCTCAACTGCTAAGTTAAAGTATGCAATCACTGACAGATATTTAAGCTGGAAAGCATCACGCTCTCCAAGAGAAGATTCCCAATTTTTGTGGTATTCATCCATACTGCCAAGAGCTTTCTTAATAGTTTCAATTGATTCTAAATGCATGCCAAGTTCGGACATGATCACAGATCGGTTTATATATGTACTTGCGATTGTTTTAGAGGAATCTGCATGGTCTCGTTGTTGAAGCACTTCTTCCATTTCTATCGCTCGATTCACAGCTTTTAAAGCATCTTTGAACATTTTGCGTTATCTGTAGATACAACTAAGATTATTAAAGCAAAGAATCCGTAGCTCCAGTAGTTTCTCGAATTTGAGTTGTGAACAGACTGGTTTGTAAAGTAGCATATCGATTGATTTTGTAATTAGAACAATTAACTCTTCAAATGAAAGCTTATTTCCTCCTTCCATTGCTCGAAGGTTGACTTTTTAAGTAAATTACACAACTTCTGCTTCAAAATCAAAAGGAAGATCCTGCAGTGATGCACCCTTTTCTAGCAAATACGACGATGTGTAAATCAATCGTTCTTGTAAGATGATTAATGTGTTTGTCTCGTTGGTACCTTTGACCTTGAGATATTCCACAAACTTCACTAGCAATTTCAAGCTGTTTGTGTTTATTTCGTTACGATCTTTTTATGGGCTATTATCTGAAGTCTAGTTTACTCTGCTATTCCCTTCTATTGCTGCTCTTAGACGCCTGTTGTCTTCTTCTTCTTCACCATCATCCTGCTTATTAGTCTGCTGTTAATACTCTTCTCCGGTAATATTTTATACAGGATTGAATTTGTCATTGGCAGGTTTATCAGTTCCAAGTTTGCTGTTTTAGCGAGGAGGTCGCTCATAGTTATTCTGACCGCTTTCTGAGTTTGTTTCTCGAGTGACTCTAAGGTTTGGGTGTTATTCTCTTGTTTTAGAAGCAGATCTCATTTTATATTCAATTAATGTTTATGAAAGAATTAAATTTCTTTTTTTTCTTTGTCTCTGATTTACGTTGTAGACCCAGAATTGTTAACGAATTTCAAAGAATCTCCTCCAAGTCGTTTTAGAAGTATTGGTCGATGAATAATAATAAGTTTGAAAGCAGTAATTAAGAATACAATTTAATAACTAAAACTGAGAAAAGAATTTAAGTCAAAGATGAAGGAATTGAAACTGACAGGAGACTCAAAATAATAAATTGATTAGTTATTAGCCTTTGAGAAAATATGGCTGCCATTTATCCAAAAAGTTATATCCTTGCATATTAATATTATTAAAACTGATTTATCTGGGAAGGAGAAACTGCGAACACAACTTTAAATGAAATGAAAATGAAGAGATTTAGGATAGAAAGAGTTGTTTTGAATTTGAAAATTAGCAAGGTGAATCGATGAATCATCGGGAAAATTAATAAATAAGAATTTGAGAAATAATTCGGAAAAGTCCAAACTGAAATTTAAACTAATCTCAACACTACAAGCGGACAAAGAGAAAGGAGATTCTAAAGTCATGGACAACTATCATTTCTATGAAGAAGTCGGCAAGGGAAAGTACTCTGTAGTCCACAAGGCTCGTAAAAAAAAGACAATTAATTATTATGCTGTGAAATCTTTACAAAAATGCCGCCGCGAGAAGGTAAAAATTGAAAAGTTATCACTTATGAACCACAATAAACAAGTTTCTGAAAAACAAGTTTCATACCACTGCTTGCATTCAATATCCTTATTTATTTAATTACAGCTTATGAACGAAGTGAAGCTGTTCAACTCATTAGATCACATGAATGTGCTGAAATTCTACAACTGGTATGAATCTAAAAATCATTATTGGGCTATTTTTGAGTACTCCTCAGGTGGTAGTCTTCTTCAACTAATCGAATAAGATAAAAAAATGCCTGAACAATAAGTTTAAGTCTTCGCGAGAGACTTAGTTAGAGGTAATAAATTGTTTTATTAAGATTTTAACATAAAAATATTCGTAAAAAGTAGTTTGAATAAGATTTAATTTTACTGAAATATTTTTTAAATAGGTTTACATTATCTTCATTCTAAAGGAATTGTCTATTGCGATTTAAAGCCTTCTACGATTATTCTCAATGAATATGGCACTCTTAAGTACTGTGACTTTGGTCTAGCACGAAAAGCAGTTGATCTAGTTCAAAGCAGCAAAGAAGTAACTACTATTTGTTTATTTTCTTTCAACTTATTTTAAATCATTCTTGGAAAGGTTGTTGAAGGGTCAAGAAAAGGCACTCCTAGTTATATGGCTCCAGAGTTATTCTTAAATGATGGAGTGCATAGTTTCCAATCAGATATGTGGTCATTAGGATGTCTGATTTATGAAATGGCAGCTGGCAGACCTCCATTTGTCTCCAATACCCTGCAAGAACTCTTAGAATAGATTTAAAGAAAAGAAGTTGAACGTATTTCTGGATTTTCTGAAGAATTTCACAGTTTTATTTTTAGTCTACTTTAGAAACTTCCTCTAAGAAGGCTAAGCTGGGAGGAATTAATTTCGCATCCATTTTTATCTTGGAATCCTTCTCAAGTCAAGAATTTCTTGCATGTAGACATACCTCAATAACCTCATTTTAAGGTGTGGTGTGAGAAAACATATGGATTTTATTCAGATAAAAACAATTCTTCTAAACCAGTGATATCCCCAGAGGGAGTAGATATCTTGCGTCTTAGTATGAATGCTTTGAATAATCTTAAAAAGGAGTAATAGTTTTAGTTAACTTCAGAAGAATAAGTGAATCAGCCAAGAAAAGAAATTGACAACAAAGATGCAGATTTCTTTATGCGAAATCGTGATGAAATTATTGACATTGGGTGTGGAACAAAAAGGGATTTCAAGAGTAATGCTAAAGAAGATTAAGAAAATTGGAGTGATATTAGAAATTGTGGAGATTCTAAAAGAAATAATGAAACAGCATAAAAAAGAATACCTGGAATCAGCCCAAAGTATGTGGGTTCTTTATCTCCTAATTAGAATGGTAATAAGTAAAACTAAAGTACTTCTCCGAATTCAGGAAAGGCAATTATTGTCAAAAATACCAGTAATAAAGTATCATAACTGGTACTCTAAAATCTTGGATTCCAAAATCGATCTAGAGGATAAATCTAAGAAGAATCAAAGAATTCAAGCAGAACAAATGCACTAACATCAACTTCTCCATTAGGTGGAACTTCTAATGCTCCGAGAACTCCAAATTCTAAAAGTTCTCCAAGGAACAATTCATAAGAGAAATATAACAGCAGCAGCAGCAGTAGCAACAGTGCAAATCGTACTCATTTGCTCGGCAGTGGTTTATCTAAAATAAATATTCTTTCAAGAACTCCATCAACTCCAGCTTAAGGTGTTTAATCGAAAATGGAAACCACATAAGCATAAGTGAAAAACTTAAATACCATCAATAGTTACAAGAATAACCAAAATACAACAAATGTTCTGCAAAATATTGTAAATAAATAACAAACTAACCTTAATTCACCTCTATCTAATTCAACAAAACACTACCATTCACACAGCAGTAGCAATAATAACACGATTAATAAAAATAGCTAACATTTCTCTACTGCTGTAAGTCCTCATAGAATTCAGCATTCAACGAGTACTCGTTCTCATAATTCAAGTCACAACAGTAGTAATACAATGACTTATCAATAGGAATCTAAATTTTAAGATATTTCTTAGTTTTCTTCTAACTGCAATCTAACTCCGGAAAATAAAAAAATGCCTTCCGTTGGACTGCTGGAAACAATTGAAAGATTATTAGTGCACTCCTCCGATCTGCAAGTTAAACCAATCATAGGTAGAAGATTTTAGATGTTTTAACATATTGCATTCACTTTAATTAACTTTACAAATATTAAATTTGTTCTTCTTAATTTCTAGGTCACAAGGATATTGAAAAATCAGGAGAAAAGGAAGTCACTGCTTTCATCAAGGAAATATTACCTTTTCGTTGTTTGGAAAAAGAAGAAATTGAGAAAAATCTACAAAATCCTGAAATTCAATTGATATTCTCAACAATATTTTAAGTTTTGAGCACAGGAAAAAACAATGCTTAAATCATTAATGTGCTTAGTTACTTTGAAAATATCATTTAAAGCTGTTCAGTTGCAAATATTCTACTAAATTCAGCATTTTCTGCTTGCCTTCTTGAATTGTTATCAGCATCTGAATGTGCAATAAGACTCAAAGCAGCAACTTGTCTTGGGATGCTACTTCGATTTGCAACTTCAATCGACAACTCCTTAGGGTCTTTGAACCTCCCGACTATCATCGTAGATGCCCTTAATAATGAAATTGACCTCAAAGTTCGTAGAAAGTAAAAAATAACAAAAATATTTTTCAATTTGACCATAAAAACAAAAAAAATAAGTTCAAAATGTTGTTTTTACTGTTTGATAACAGATTGATAGCCACACTTGGAGAATACCTCTTCTACGCTGCAACCTAAGTCGACGAAGATCCTAGCAATACCCTATGGCATGTTTAACCTAATCATCTTGTATTCCTTTTACTAGTTATTCAGAGACCTGATGAAGATGAAGAACTGCGATTTTATGCTTCAAAAACAATTGAGAATATCACAACTCGTTCCTTAATTGTAGGATAGTAATTATGCACATCCTAAGCAGTTTAATCATTAGTTTCCTTATTCAACTCTTCGTTAAACCAAGAACTTCAAGCATCAGCTGCAATTTCATTAATGCACATTTCCAGAATTAATCACGAAACTTTAGGATCAATCTTGCAAGGTTTTGGTGGACCACATAGAATCGCAGATCTATTGAAGACACATGACTTATCCAATAAAACCTTACAAGCAATTCTGACACTTGTCAATCATTAATTATGTTTTTTCCCAGAAGACGAACTTTCTAGAGTTTTTTTAGAGAATGAAAATGGAATTATTGAAATTATTTCAAGTTTTTTAGAAAGTCAGCATACAATCCTTAGAGGCAAAAGCATTCTGGCTCTTTCCCTCTTTATAACACATAGCTACTCTTCATCATTGATCTATCTATGCGGAACAAAATTCTTTTAAACTTTCGATAAATTAGCTAGAGATAATTTTAAATATGTCTAGCAATGCTTTTTACATCTTAAAGGAACTATTGAAAAGAGTATTTCTCGAATTATTCAAGATATCAAAGAGGAAGTCAATAGATTGACATTAGGAGATAGGATGGGTAGTATGGGTGTAAAGGCTAATTAGTTGTTCTTTTCATCTAATCATCATGCCTCCAAGATTATTCTTCATGGAGATCTTCAATTTATCAATGTAATTTTTTAATTTGATCTCTTAAAATATTGTAATTTCTAATTTTTCTCAGGTACTAATCGAGATTGCTAGCTGCTCTTAACTACTGAAGATAGCTGTTGTCGAACAGCCATTCTTGTCAGGACTATTTGAGTTATTCAATGAGACATCCTCAATATCTGCATAAATATCTGCAGTTCTCATGAATTTATTTGAGATCATCTTCAGCTCTGCAAATCTAATCTTAGACAAAAGAGATCTCTTTGTAACATAGATTCTTCCTTTACTCATTGAGTAGCTTTAACTGAAATGGACTGTTCCTGCTACGTAAGTCGAATGGCGATTCCATTCTCTAAAACTAATCCATGATATTCTGTGTTCTTTTGGAGAAGATCTTCTTAGACCTTAAACAACATCAGTTTAAAGAATTCACGAACTCCTATTAAGCAAATTCATTGGAGGGATACTTCCTTTTGTCTTAAATAAAGATGAAGAATACTCTACGGTTGGATTGCTTTCACTTAAACTCCTTTTAGTGTTAGTTGAAAATCAATCAGAATTGTATGTGACTGGTTTAAAACAAAGAGGACTTCTTGGAGTGATTTTATCATAATTCAATCTAACCTCATCTAGAACCATCTTGCGGATTACAACTCGCATAGCTTAAGTGTCTTCGCTAGCTGAAATAATACAACTTAACATATTCTCGAAATCTCTTTAGTTATTCTCTCTTTTCGTCAAAAAAGAATAAGATCAATGTTATGAAGATCTTCTTGATATTTTCCTTCATGTATCTGCTCTCTTAGTTGATCTTAAGCCACTCACGAATATCGATCAGCCAAGCTTAGCATATTCTTACTTAGATCCTCCTTCTCTAGATCAATAACAATTTGATGGATTGTTAAATGTCGTCTATCCGTTAGCATTTTAACTTCTCGGAGGAATTGATAATATTATTTGTGATAAGGCATAATTATTGATTATCTACATTCTTTACATATTTGGAAGACACAACAGTCTTGTTTTAAGTAAGCCTGATCTGGTTTTATCTTTAGTTGTGATGATTCAACAGAATAACTCAGCTGGATAAGTGTTAAAAAGAAATACTCGGTTATTATCATGGATGCTTTAAGTACTTCCAGTTCACCCTGAAATTAAGCTAAAAATTGCTTCAAACTTAGAGAAGATTCTAAGTTAAATAAAAGACTTTAAATCCTCTGCTCCTATTCGTGATATTTTGAATTTACTTCACTGTAACCTTGCAATTCAAAAAGATTTTTTAGTTAACTGAAGATTCATTTTTCCTTCTTGATACCAAACAGCATTATCAAAACCTTTATTTTGCATTGTTAAATATGTACATAATTCTGTAAATTTTAGTTCTTCTTCAAAATGATTTCTATTCTTTTAAATATCGTTTTTTGCTTGTTTTCTTTTCTCATATGAACAAAATAAAGTTTAGTTTTTATTTTTGAAAAAAGGCAATAAAATAATCTCCTCACAAATATTATGTATTTTCCATTGAAAATTTAGAAGGCCAATTCAAGGTATTAACTCCGTTCTATCTTAGAAAAGCAAATCTCCACCTACGAATGCATGTGATCAAATTTTATTATTTTATTTTAAAGCTTAAAAATACCCTTTAAAGACACCTGTAAATAAGTTGTTCCTTTTCTTTTCCATTTTCCATTTAGCTGTTACTGTTAACCGACAACGTATTGATAGATTACAAACTAAATTTAAACTCATTTTTGTCATGTTTTTTTCTATACTAACTGCCAACAGAATTAACAAAAACTAATAGATTCATACCAACCAATTTAATCCAATGTCTATTAGAGAATGTCTTCAAGGAAAGCAAAAAGAAAAGTAAAATAGAGGAGAATAAAATTGACAATTTTATGATAAACTAGGGTATTATTGAGTGCCTGTGATTAACAAAGGTCAAATAAGTTAAAAGATAGCACGCTATTCGCAGCAGGAAAAGTGTTTTAAATAATGCTTTCCTGAATTAGAGGAAAAAGAAAAATAGAAGAAATACAAATAATCTGAAAAATAAAAAATAAGAGTTTTGTCTTTGAAACAACAAAGCATAATACAAATGGCAACTTAGAATTAGAATACAGAGGAGCTTCCAGTGCTTAACTTAAAACAGGAAAAAAAGGAGTCTTCTATTAACATCATGGAAAAAAGACTTTCTGATAAGTTCGAGGAGTTTTCAAATAAACGAACAAGTACAAAGGCTTTAATCGCTCGTGATCGACCAACTGAGATTCTCGAAGTTAATCAAGTCAGTCGTGTGCTGAAGGTCTTGGAAGGAAGAATGAACGTGATGGAGAACTACTTTTAGAAAAAAGCAGGTTTTGTCTTTGGGCTGATCGCTGCTTTTTTGATGGCTGGAATCTGCACTCTGAGTGAAACAGTTGCACCTAACCTTCCCGCGATTTAAATCCTGTTCATTACTTTGCTGATTTCATTCCTTTTGAACTATTATCTGATTAGAGATGGAGAAGTTCTTCCTTATATTGAAAACGAATAAGAAAATTTCAAAGCAAAAGTCTGTGGAGTTTCTGCATTAGCAAGTGCTGTTCTGTTCATCTACTCGTTCTAAAATTGTGAGCTCACAACTTCGATTTATTGCACCGCATTTGCGTGGATTATCTTTGCTCTGTTCGGCTAGTGCTCGAAGAATCTCGCTGTGAAATTGAATGGCAAATAATTGATTATGGGAGTCGTAATTGTTGCCTTAACTTTTGTGATCTTACTGCCTAATTTCCAGCCTGAATTCACAGAAGTTGACACACCAGCTGATGATGCGACTGTCGATCCAAATCTCAAAACTGATGACAAACATATGTACGGCGTTATTTCAGCCTTCGCTTCTGGATTGCTTTTCGGATACATGACATATTGCTTTAGATAGTTAAAGAACAACAATTTAGTAACTCTGACTCACATTTTCACTTACATCTAAGCTCCATTTGTGCCAGTATTCTTCCCTGTTCAGAAACTCATCTCGCCTTCACTCCCTCAATGGGGATTCATGATCGTCATGGGTATTTTCTTCCTTATTGTGATCTAATTCTAAATTCGCTGCTCTTAACTCGTCAACCCCAACAAATCTCTCCTGGTTATTCCACAGTTTATTGCATTCTTTACAATCCTCTCTTTACCTACTAGACTTACAACTTTGGGACCTTTCAGTATCATCGATTTCATCTGTGCAATTCTAATCATCGGACTTTGCTACTATTTCGGTTTAGAAATCGGAAATAATGCTGCTTCTCTTCCAGTTGAATCTGCTAAACTAGGATAAGCTCCTCAGTAAGACATTCCTCTCCAAACATTCACAAAGAAAGACAATCTTTCCCTTTCCCAGAAGCTCCTCGATAATGAACATTGATTTTAAACTAGTTTTCTGTGTTTTAGATTGTGATAAATAACTACTCAAAAAGAAACATTCATAAATGAAATAAAAACTTTTTTTACAAGCAAGTAATAATGTCAGCTTTAGACTGAAATTATTCGAAAAGATGTATTTAATCTGCAGAGAACATTCGATTTAAATGTTCTTCTAAAATTATCAAAGCTCCTACATACAAAAATATATTAAAAACACAAAAAAGTTCCAATTCTGATATTAGTCTTTTTTATTTAATACACAAAAATCGATCAATTATTCCCAATACAAAACTAAAAATTACAAACACCTTTTTGAAAACAAGCATGAGCAAGAAATTCAGAGAATTCATCACTAAGTACGGACCAGCTGCTATAGGCACTTAAATTGGAATCAGTCTTACATGGTTGGGTTCAACTTATGCCCTCGTGAAATGGGGACTCGATTATAATGCAATAGCTGATAAACTTGGGTTTGATTACCATTCATATGTTAGGAAGATTGCTGAAAATAGAAAATAACCTCTTGCTGGAAATGTTATTAATGCAGAATAAGCTGTAGTAGGTAATAATGGTACAGATAACAGCAAACTAACAACATCAGAAATTAGTGACTTAGCAGCTCTTGAGGATATTTAAAAAACCAAAACAGAAGAAATGATCAAAGAAATCGAAAATGGAAAAGTCAAGATGCTTTCTGATTTTGCAATTGCCTTCATTCTCTACAAAGGCATGGCCCCGCTTCGTGTGCCAGTCATCTTTAGTTTGATCCCAATTGTTGCAAAGGTATTCAGAAGAGCACCAAAAGTTTGAAGGCTAATTATTTTTATGTTGTAAGATTTTTACAATTATTCGCAAAGAGGAAAACAAAGTTTTAAAGATACTATGAGAGAATATTGTGTAAGAAGGAATGCTGCACTGGGGTTGGGGTTGGGGTTGGGGTTGGGGTTGGGGTTGGGGTTGGGGTTGGGGTTGGGGTTGGGGTTGGGGTTGGGGTTGGGGTTGGGGTTGGGGTTGGGGTTGGGGTTGGGGTTG
>Ga0302271_10002030_pt1 | contig 18707 bp, 9 predicted proteins | sample III_Bog_N1_1_FD_198767 | JGI IMG/M metagenome (GOLD analysis project Ga0302271, IMG submission 198767) | Peat permafrost microbial communities from Stordalen Mire near Abisko, Sweden - III_Bog_N1_1 | ecosystem: Environmental > Terrestrial > Soil > Wetlands > Peat | place: Sweden: Abisko...
TGAAGCAGTACATCAAGAAGATGCCATAGATGAAAATCGAAGAAACCCCAATTCTTCCCAGTTTTACGATAAAATTAAGTTCCCTAAAGGAGCACAGGAAAAATACAGGGAGGAAGAGAATCATTGCTTGGTATTGGATGAATAAACTTGAAAAATAGGTGATGAGTATAGGCTAATCCAGTTGAATCCCAAGGTTTACTAACAAAATATTAATAAAATAATTATTGAGAGTACCATATGATAGACATTATGAGAGAGAATAAGCCTAAATTCAAGCTTGGAGAGAGTTTTATTTTGAAGCTATAAACTCTGCAAATAAGTTTAATTTTAAACTCTTTTCTAATTACGTGTACATTAAATAGCACTTCCAATTCCACATAAAACTGAAATAAAAAAAGAGAAACCAAAAGGTAAGGGAAATTATTTAAATCAGAAATAACCCCCTATGTGAGATATTAAATATTTTAAGGGTAAGGTATTGCTTGCTTCTAATTATTTTTCGCTGGATCTCTGGTGGGGAGGGGGGGGGAATTAATTATTTTGTTTGTGATAATTTAGTTTTTTGTTATAACAAACCACAAGCGCACAACTATTTGTCATCAAACTAGCTCGTTTGACTTTCCAAGCGGTTTTTTAGAGAGAAGAGAGAGAAACAACAATATTTGTCTTGAACTTAACAGAACTAGAAGATTAGCATTTTAAGAAATCTAAGAGAAAACAGATAGAGAATATCTTTAAAAAGTTGCACATAGAATCGAGCCTGCCTTCCTTAACAGTGAATCTCTACCTTCTCCTTTGAAGCTACTCTCCAAAATACTTTATAATTCTAAGAGCATTTGGTTTCATCTGAGATAGTATCGCTGAAGAGAGGGCATAAATATCTGAGTTCAATATGCTGAACAGCCCAGCTGAGAAAAAAAAACCAGGCACACCTTGGTAGCAGTGGATAGGATAGACAGTATGCAGGCACTATTTAATTCTCGAAAAACTTGATTAAGGATCATTTGGATATGTCTTCAAAGCTCGACGCAATCGAGATGCTAGCAACAAGCATCTGAATTCTTAAGGCGATGATCTCTACGCTGTAAAAATCGAGGATAATTCAGTGAAAAACTAAGATACTCTTACCAAAGAAGCTAAGATCCTCTACGACCTCAAAGCTGAAAAAGGCTTCACGAGAATGTACTACTACATAAAAAACGAGAAAGTCAACACGATGGTCACAACTCTGCTAGATAAATCTCTTGAGAAGCTCTTCAGTCTTTGCAAGAAAAAATTCACCTTGAAAACTGTTTTAATGATAGCAGATCAACTACTCTCACGGCTTTAGTATTTTCATTCTAAAGGGTATGTACACAGAGACATCAAACCGGATAATTTCATGATTGGTAGAGGCATTGAGAAAAACTAAATCTACCTGATTGATTTTGGTTTGTCAAAATCGTATCTCAAAAAAAACGGGCAGCATATTGAGTTCTCTGATAAAATTGGTCTTGTTGGGACGACGAGATACACTTCGATCCAGTCGCATCAAGGTAGAAAGAAAGCTTCTGTTCTCTATCCTTAACTTTTCTAAATTCTTTTTTGGCTTCATTTTCTTTTCTGTAAGGATTCGAATAATCGCGCCGCGATGATTTAGAATCCTTAGGGTACACATTAATCTATTTCTTGAAGGGCCATTTACCTTGGATGAATCTAAAATCACGTAACAAATCGGAACACTAGAAGCTGATTTCTTAAGTGAAACAAAAAACGCCCTTGCAAGAACTCTGCAAGGATATCCCAGTGGAATTCACTAAATACATGTCGTATGTAAGAAACATGGGTTTCTTCGATGAACCAAACTACAATTATCTCAAGAGACTCTTCAGAACACTGTTTCTTGAGTAGAATTTTCAATATGATGATAAATATGACTGGATCAAAGATGGTAAGGAGAATGGGGAGTTTTCAAGGAATATTAGTGATGGGTTTTATGCTAATAATATGTCTGATTGTTTGAATGGTAGATCCTGTGAAAGCAAATGAAAAGCGGAGTATGTTCGAGAAGTATAAATCAGTGAATCCGTAAACAGCTGCTCGAGTGGAGTAGAACTTCAAGGATTTCGGAATGGATGAATCAGGACATCTTGGTGAAGAGGGACTCAACGATTCGAGGATAGCAAACCAAAATAATGTAATTTTCGAAATAATTCAAAAATGAATTGGGAAATGTTCTCCAGGAACAATTGCCCATATTCTCAAGCTGACTATCCTTTTAAAATCATTTTTCTCTTCCTTTTTAGAACACCTTGGAAGTCGGCTTTAAGCGTAAAAACACCAGAAAATCTACCTAAGAATACAAGAAAGCCGTGGAATACCAAATCAAAGACGAAGACGATTAGGATTATGAAGAAGAACTCGTAGATAATGTTTACGATCTAAGTAATCAAGTCAGCAAGGGGATCCGTTAAAATGAAGGAGATTCCAGCGATTTTGACGGTGCCAAAGTCAACTCAAACACTTTCATTTCCAGCAGGCAAACTACTACAAATCCTATTAATATAAAATTGCACAATGCAGATAAACTAAGCTCCACAGAGATGAATGACTTTGATTTCGATTATGGTGAAGATATCGTCGCAGAAGAAGATGATGATAACCATCATTTAGTTGATAATATGTTCAGCAAACTCACCATAGTCTAAATGAAGATGTAAAATTGAATATTTTTGTGCAAAGTGATTACTTTTGGGCTTATTTTTGTTACTCCATAAAAATCAAGTAAAAGATTCATTCCAGCCAAGAAAAAGAGCATCTCAGTACACTCTTGAAATCTACTTTTCCCTCTGATGCGATTTCTCAAAGAAAACAAAGGAAAAAAATATTCTTTAGATCTAGAAATCCATTCTCTAATTAGACAAGGATCATTAACTACAAGAACTACTTCTTAGCCGACTTGAACTACAGTCCTTCCTACTCCGTGTGCTTCCTTTCCATTTTTAATCAATTTACATCTGTTCTAACAGATTTCCTTGTTCATATACTCTCATTTTTATTCTTTTTAAATATCTGTTTGCTGAAGGAAATTAAAAATATCTCTTTAATCTACACAAAAGCCTAAAATCCATAAAAGTAGAATGAACTTCTCCTCTTTCTCATTATTTATATTTGTATTTCTCAAAGTAAAATTCATTGGAAATTTTCTGTTCTATTTTCTCTTATTTTGGCTTCAAATTTCTATTCTTTATTTAGTTTTTTCTCAGTAAAAAAATCAAATAATATTCTTAATTCCTTTTAGAACCTAATCGATTCATACATTTATTTGGATCTTCACAACTTCAGGAGATTAATCTGAAACAGCTTTTTGGAACCTTAAAAAGAAATATCATTGCTTTTTAATAGTTAAATTCATCAATTTCAAGAATAGCACAAAATATGAGACGATCAATAGATCTTTCCCAACAACAATAATAGAGACAATCGTTGCAGTCATAATCCTAGTAACAACTTAATATCAACAATAACAACAGCATGATGAACTCTTCCTCTTCTTTTGGTATATTTTGCCACAAACATCCTGGAGATCTCATAACTCATGGCTGCATTGAATATAACTGTGAAAGCAATACGATCATGTGTGCAAAATGCCTTCAAACTGACACGCAACATACTGAAGAGCATCGTCTATCGATCCTTCCATTTTCAGACTACATTCAGTACATAGCAGCAGAAATTGGCAAGCTAGCAGCACCAAACACGAGTTTTCTCCATAAAAATGTTGCTGGAGTCATCTAAAAAGAAGCTTATTTCCATGAGAGTTTCGAAAACCAAATGAAAACATAGCGAGATTTACTCTTCAAGAACATCGACGAAATCGGATCGATGTTCGTGCACCATCTAGAAAGAATCAAACATCAATCTGAGCATTATTTCGCGAAATAATTTGAAACCTACAAATTAAACATGCTCTATTTCAAGCAGCAGTACAAAGGATACAACCCAGAAGATACTTACACACGATATTCAGATTTCCGCAAAATTAAAGAAAAAGTACTTGTAAAATCTCCTCTGCAAGCCTTTCACTTTCTCGCTGGACTTCGCAAAAGCGCTAATCTCGAGGGATAAGTCCTCAGCAACCTAAATTACCTCGCAGAAAGCATTGTTTCCTGGAATGATCGCTATCCATTAGTAGATTAAGTTTTATATGACAAGCACCTCAAAAATGCCACAGCCATCGTTTAAGACATGGAATCAGATATCCTCCTGAATCTCAAAGAAGCACCCGAAATGAACATGGATAAGATCCTAGAGGTATAATTCATTACTTTTCCCCATTAATCCCTTTCATCAACCTTCTAATCTCTGGTTTTATCTCACCGAACCAAGGACAGGCGAATTAGAACTTGATCTCCTACAATAAAAAAACTGTTCGCATAAATTCCTACAAGCTCTTCGACTAGCTGAAATTTGACTTCCAAGTAGTCGCCACAATGGCCACTATGCACACGAATAGTGCTACAGCTATTGTAGCACTTTCTGACGACATAGCAGCGACTTCTTCATATGATCGATCGATAAAACTTTGGAGACTCTAAGATGGCAAGTTATTGAAGGAATTACATGATAAAAACAGTGTGACCTGTCTCTGTGTATTTAAATTTGCAAACAACAAAAACAGAGAGTTTAGTTACTACAATGAAGATGATTTAACTGCGATTCATTAAGAAATAGCAAAGAATCCATTCTAGCCGATCAGCAATCTAGGGTTGTTGCTGATATCAGGAGGGCTAGATAAAATAGTCAAAATATGGGATTTCGATTTTTCTACAGATCCATCGATTCATGTAGACTAACCGTATGGGGAGCTTAAAGGACACTCTGGATGGATTACATAGATTATTTCACTTGAAGATGAGTAGAATATAGTCTGTGGAGATGACACAGGAGAGCTTATTGTGTGGTCGATATTCTAGTAATCGCAGGTAAGTAATTTAGCCTGGCATTAATATTTATTAGGAATTGATATTCATTTTCAAAAAAAAGGTATTTCGGTTATCATTCGCGTTTGAGAGCATGGTCATGACTATCGTTCTGATCGAGAAGTAGCACACACACATAATACATAGGCTAATAATATCTTCCTAATCAACTGATAACAATAATTCTTTGTTATTTTCTTTTAATTGTTTTGTTCTTCTTGAAATTATCCAAGCCAAAAGCGTTTTGCCGCTTCCAGTGGTGAAACTGTCAAAATCTGGGTCATGGAATACAGATCCGACGCAACAAGACGTTTATCAAAGCAATTCCCTTTGCAACTCAGTGATTGCGTTGTAGAACGTACATTCAATCTAAAAACACCTGTGTATTCCATGAGCGTACCCAGAAGCTTTCGAAACATTGTTGTAGTCGGATCAAAAGCAGGAGTACTCAAATATATCGATCTCAATAAGAACAAAATGGTCACCATCAACACAGATCATAGAGATATCATAGGAGACATGATCATCATCGAGAAACTCAAAGTAAAAACAAATAAAAACATTTTTTTTCCCATAACCTCTTTTAAATCCTCCCCTTTTCAATTTTCTCCCTGTTTCACAAGGTCAGCGAGAAAGACTTCGAGTACTTTCACAGAAATATCAATTTCTTGCTATGTGGAACAAAAAAACTAGGATTATACAATGGATATGGCAACATTCTGGAGAATGCCCCTGCTGCGAATGCAGAAGATTTTTGCACAAGCTCGATCTTGCCGAATCGAAACATGACATTGCTAAAAGTGCACAAACGAGGAAAAACATCCTTCATACGAATAGGTGTAGTCAGCTAGTTTCAAAGCGATTTCTACAGCTATCAGTCCAGCAGGACGAGTCTAATACATATTAAAGCTGATTTCTTAGATTATTTATGAGAATGTAAGGGTAGTAACAAAAATAATTGAAAAAGAGGACAATTCGATCTTCGGTTTTCATGAGCTTAATCCTAAATAGCTCGAATTTATTAGAAAAATGTAAAAAATAATCTGTATTTATGTTTGTAAAAAATTTCAAGGCATGAAAGGCAAAGTCAATTTCAACCACAAATCCTCTCATATTCTTAATAATTTTAATAATTTAATATTCATTCAGCACATCATTTATGATTGGTTTAAGCAAAAATAAAAAAATAAATTTTTAGTCTTGATAGCAAATGTATGGGAGAAACGAATCAACTTTATTGACAATAATTTTAGACCTTTCTTTTAAACACTGAGTTCTCACTTGAGAGCAAGAGAGTATCCTACTATGGAGAGTAGAGAATATAATACGATCCATCAAATCTGTTCCACAAGAAAATAGACTGCTCCCCATAGTCTTTGGAGCTCAAATCAAAAATAGACGGATCCATCTTTTAATACGGTGTAAATTCCTTAGGTAAAAGCACATTATACTTTTGACTAATGAAAATCATCATGCTGCATTTCAAGAAAGTAGAGGCTATTATGAAAATCCAATCATTAACGATGGGTCCTTCCATACTTATCAGCTTGTTTATCACTTGTTTTGTGTCTATCTTATCAGCTAGAGTACCTCTCTAAGCTCTCTTAGTTAGCTCATTTACTGCATGGATCAACAACTTTCGAATCATGAACTACAAGGACTAATCCATCACCGGATCAGACAGTGACTGTACTATTTCAGCAACTGGATCAGAAGACCTTAACCACTGTTCGGCTTTTTCAGTAAAGTAATTTTAAAGGAATTAGGTGAAAAAAAATGAATAAAGGGGTCCTAGGGATGGAAAAGCTATTTCAAGATCTTTCAATTCAAAAAACTCCAGGTTTATTAAGGATTCAAGAAATTCCTGAAAGCGAGGAGATTTTGTCCTATTTAGCAATGCGCTTTTTGTGAGGAAGTAGCTTATTCCAAACGATCTTAAGAATCCAAAGCGATCGTTACGCTGCTTGCTGATTGACTTGATTTGTTTCTTATTGAATTATTCACAATAGCTTTCATATATTGTTGTGCTATTGTTGAAATCCTCTTTGAGCAACTCAGTTGTTGAAATGGGAGGAGAAAAAATCTCATGCTTTTGCTGCCAGTCAGGGAAATAAGAAGATATTATTTTCTATGTGTAGAAATCACGTTGAATCTAGGGAATCTACAACTTTTCATACTCAAATTGTTAGATTAAAGTGTTTTCTCGCCATGAGGGGATAAGGTTAATACTAAGAAGGGGCGAAAGAACCTGACCTCCGCAAATCTAACAATCTTTTTGTTACTGAAGAATTTTTTTTGATATAGAAGACTTTGGAAGGGGTTGATTTTATTATTGCAACAACTATTAACTATTCTGTTGTTTCCATAATTACTCTGAAAGATTCTTTTCTTCCTCAATGTAAAACATGATTTTTGTCTTCTAGGCTGCTTCTTTCTTTTCCTCTTCTTCTTTTTCTGTTTTAAGAACAAAAAACAACCCATTTGTAAAATTAAACCTGCGAAAAATGAAATTACTTTTCTTTAAAAATCATAATAACAAGATTACCTGCTTGTCCCTTGATTTCACATCCAAATTTCTGTTAAATTAAAACAATTGATTTCTGAATACTTTCTCTTTGTTCACTCTCTTAACCTATTAACATAACTGTTGCGGTCACTTCTTTGACAAACTCTTCTACTTTTTTCACTTGTGTGTTTCATTCAAAATAATAAACCAACCTTTTTCATTGCAAACCAACAAATAAAACTGTTCTTACCTATTTGATTTGATTTTGTTATTTTTTAGACCTGTAAAAATAGTTAAACTGATTTTTCCTTAATCTGCTTTAGTTTATTCTCTAGATTGTCTATTGTCTTATCTGTTTATTTCAATTATTGTACTCACTCCTTTGCTTTTATTATCGTGTGGTTTTTTTAATTTTAAACTACTTTTTTTCTTTTCCAAAAAAAAATAAATAAAATTGTTACTTGCTTGCTCCTTAGCTTCCGATTCTTTTAATTTTTCTAACAACGATCCCACTGTACCCTTCATATCCTTAAGCTCATTCTCTGAATTTTCTATTTACATAGCTGATTATTTTATTGCTGTTTCGTGTCTTTCCTCAAGAAACTTTATTTTTTCTATCAATTCAGAGATTTATGTCTCAAGATTGTTGATTATAATTAGAGCTTGAGGTAGATTTTGAGGACTATTTAGAATGGGTGCGCTTTTAGTATTCTTAGAAGGAGAAGGTATTTCATTTACAGTACCTGGGACTTGTTAACGCTAATCAGCAGAGGTTTAAGGGTTTTTGAATATTGGGTTCAGAAAGTGGTTGACTTCTTTTTCAGCAATCTCTTTGAGGAATGCTGTTGGTATTTCTTATTTTACTTGCTTGAATGTCATTGACTGCTTTTCTGAATCTGTTAATATATTCTGTTCAATTTTTTCTTCTTCTTACCCATCTTCGCTGTTGCTGAAGCCTGATTAATTAGGGAAGCAGTATTAAATATTCCATTTTATCTCAAGAATATGGTGCTTTATAATAAAAAGAACAACTCAAATGAAACAGAAAATTCAAGTAAAGCTTCCCAAGCCCATTCTTTTCCATCCTATCCAATAAACACATGTTGGCCTTCTTACTAAAATCATAATTCATATAGCGATAATTCATATAGCGATAGTTCATAGTTTCGAAATATTCTTGAGTATCTTTATCTTTTTCCTGATTGTTTTCTCTTTTCCTCGAAATGTAGATTTTTCAATTGAATGCTTAATTATTCTATCTTTTCTCAGTTTTTCTCTTATCCTCTCTAAAATTCTAAAAAAAGCAAATAATATTCTAAATTTCTTAAAACCTATTGGATTTATTCATTTTTTTGGATCTTCACAACTTCAACTTTAGGAGATTTATCTGAAATAAATTTGTGGTACATAGTCTCATAAATTGGCAAGCTAACAGCACAAAATACGAACTTTTTCCATAAAAATGTCGCTATTGTAATCTAAAAGGAAGCTTATTTCCATGAGAGCTTCAAAACCAAATGAAAACACAACAAGATTTACTCTTCAAGAACATCGACGAAATCGGATAGATATTCATGCACCATCTAGAAAGAATCAAACATCAATCTGAGCATTATTTCGCGAAATAATTGGAAATCTGCATATTAAACATGCTCTATTTCAAGTAACAGTATAAAGGATTCCTTTTTGCAACTCAGCGATTGCGTTGTAGAAAGTATTTTCAATCTCAAAACACCTTGTTTATTCCATGAGCGTGCCCAGAAGTTTTTCTAAACATTATCGTAGTCGGATCAAAAGCAGGTTCACAGAAACATCAATTTCTTGCTCTGCGGGAGTAAGAAACTCGATTTATACAAGGACATGGCAACACTCTGGAGAATGCACCTGCTGCGAATGCAGAAGACTTCTGTACAAGCTCGATCTTCCCGAATCGAAACATGACATTGCTGAAAGTGCACAAACGAGGAAAAACATCCTTCATACGAATAGGTGTAGTCAGCTAGTTTCAAAGCGATTTCTACAGCTATCAAAAAAGTCCAGCAGGACGAGTTTAATACATATTAAAGCTGATTTCTTAAATTACTTATGAAAATATACATGTAGCGACAAAAATAATTGAAAAGATGACAATTCGATTTTCACGAGCTTAATCCTAAATACCCTCGAGTTCACTAGAAAAATGATAAAATAATCTTTATTAAAATTTGTAAAATTTTCAAAGCATGAGAGGCACAGATACAATGACATTTAAAAATCAAATTATTCAATATTTGTGTGGACAAAGTTATTCATTTAGAGGAATAATAATTCATTATTTCTTCAAGCAAATGTTTAGGTTTAGGGACTAGAGTAACAAGAGAAAGGCTAATAATAACTAGGCTAAATAGCAAAGAGAGAAATGGGTTTAAGATTTCGCTTGAATTGTTATGGCTTCAGCTGTTGGATATTGTGTTTTGTCTAATTTTATTGAAATTGTTTTGCTTTTGTGTTTTTAATTCCCTGCAATAGTTTATTTTTTGGGTGATGATCTCCTTTGCTATTCTCTTCACGACTTTCTGATTTTCTCAGCTCAGCTCTCCTCAGTTGTTAGGGGACTATGAAAAAATGCTATGATTTCTCTTAAAATTAGCCCTATTTGTAACTTCCAGAATCTGCTTCTATGGTTTCTGTCTTTTTTAGTTTTTTTGAATGTTTTTGTGCTCTCCTCGGAGGTTGTTGATGATGAGTCTAAGAATGTGTAACTCATTCACAGTTGGGAGTGTCTAACTGACTTTCTAGAGTTGTTGTTGCTGTTGGGAGGAGCCATTTATGGTACCTGAATGTAATATCCTAAAAGTATTGTGAAGTGTTGGCTAGAAAGCTTAAAAAAGGAATGGCTGCTATTTATTGTAGCTAAAATTGTTACTGTTGAGATGATGAGGTTGCTGTTGCCTTTGAATTTATTATTATTATTAATATGCATTTTAAAATGGTTGGATAGCAAAGGTTAGTTTCTTTGTTAAAACTGCTCGTGAGGTTGTTATTGAGGTTGCGAGTATTGAATCACATTAACAAAAAAAATTAATTCAAGATCTTCCTTTTAAACACTGAGTTCTCACTTGAAAGCAAGAGAATATCCTACTGCTATGGTGAATAGAGAATATAATACTATCCATTAAATCTGTACCACAAGAAAATAGATTGTTCCTAATAGTCATTGGAGCTCAAATCAAAAATAGAAGGACCCATCTTTTAATGAGGCAAATATTCCTGAGGTATTAGATCATTATTCTTTTTACTATTAAAAATCATCAAGCGGCACTTCAAGAAAGTAGAGGCTATTATGAAAATTTCCTCATCTCCGCTTCGATTGCTCATGCTTGTCAGTGTGGGTATTATGTTATCTTCAGTAATTATCCCAACTAGAACACCTCGCTGAGTTGTCTTCGTTAGCTCCTTTACTGCATGGATCAACAACTTTCGAATCATGAACTACAAGGACTAGTCCATCACTGGATCAGATAGTGACTGTACAATATCAGCTAATGGATCAGGAGACCTGCACCACTGTTTGGCTTTCTCAGTAAAGTAGTTTTAAAGGAACTAGATGAAATTCTATGAACCTAGGGATTTTAGTTATGGGAAAGCTATTTCAAAATCTTACAATTCAAAAATCTCCAAATCTATCAATTATTTAAGGAATTCCTGAAAGCCAGTTAAGTTAGTCCTCGTTAGCAATGCGCTTTTTGTGAGGAAGTAGCTTATTCCAAACGATCTTAAGAATCCAAAGCGATCGTTACGCTGCTTGCTGATTGACTAGATTTGTTCCTTCTAGAATTGTTCATAATAGCTTTCACACAATTTTTGGTCAGTTTTGAAGACCTCTTTGAGCAACTTAGCTGTTGAAATAGGAGGAGAAATAATCTCATCCTTTTGCTGGATGTTAATGGAATAGGAAGATGTTATTATCTCTGTGATATCCTTATCCTTGAAGATCTACTTATTTTAAAACTCAGGTTGCTGGATTAAAGTGTTTTCCAGACCTGAAGGGTCAGGTTAAATACTAAAAAGTGGTTAAAAGGTCTGACCTCCGAAAATCTAACAATCCTTTTGTTACTGAAGGATTTTTTTTGGCATAGAAGATTGTAGAAGGGGTTGCTTTTATTATTGCAACACATATTAATTATTCTGTTGCCAAAATTATTCATAAAGCTTCATTTCTTTCTTAATGCAAGGCTTTATCTATATGTTCATGGTTGATTCTTTCGCTTCCTCTTATTCTTCTTCTTTTTATGTTTTAAGAACAAAAAACAACTCATTTTTAGGCTAATAAACCAGCGAATATCTCCTTTTTTTCACTTGTGTTTTCTAAACGCCAAAAATAAAAACTTTTACCTATTTGTTACTTATCTTCTATTTTGGAGACTTGAAATAATGATTTTTCATTCTTCTCATTTAGTAGACTCACTAGATTGGTAAAAAACTGATCTGTTAATTTCAATTATATTTACTAACTCCTTTGTTTTTATATTATGTTTCATTTTATTATTAACTACTTTTTCTTTTTTCATCAAAAAAATAAATCTGTGTTGTTACCTGTTTTCTCCTTAGCTTTCGATTCTAGTAATTCTTTGCAAGCTGAATCGAAAGTAGTCTTAATCTAACTTATATCACTCTCTAAATTAGCTATTTTTTATTTTATTTCATCTTCTTGAATTCCCTTTTTTTTACATAGTTCTTCTTTTAACCAAAGGTTAGATTTTATCAACTGAGAGATTCTTTTCTTTCCCTCATCCAAGCTTAGCATAGTTTAAATTAACTATTACCCAAGATTGCACTGGATCTCTTTGTCTTTCAATTATTAAACCTCTTTCTGTTGCTTTTCTTCAATTAATTTGGCCTCAAGAATTTCGATTTTCTTTAGAGCCTGAGTTAAATTTTCAGGGCTATTTAGAATGGCTGCGCTTTTAGTATTATTGGAAGGAAGAGGTACTTCTTCTGCAATACCTGAGACTTGTTAATGATAATCAAAAGAGATTTATGTCTTTTATTCTATTAGGTTCTGAAAGTGGTTCTCTTCTTTTTCAACAATCTCTTTTGTTTCTTCTTTTACTTTTTTGTAATTCATCATTTCATTTTTTTCTGCATCTGTAAGAAATTAATCTTTAGTTTCATCTACTTCTTACTCATCTTCGATGTAGTCTTCGCCGAATTCATTCAAGAATAAAAAATAAATAATTTATTGTATCTTAAGAAAATGGTGCCTTCAAGAAAAATTGAAATCAAAGGAAACAAAAAGAAAACTGCAAATTCACGGGTAGTTTCCACAAGCCCATTCTTTCCATCCTATCTAATCAACCCATGCTAACCTCCTTACCAGAATTAAAGCTCATGCCGAACTAGCTGATTGCTTTGAAATATTCTTGAGTATCTTTGTCTTTTTTCTTATTGTTTTCTCTTTTCCTCAAAAGTAGATTTTTCAATTTAATGCTTGAGAATTGATTATTTCCTCATGCTTTCTTTCCCCTATCTTCTAAAATTCTAAATTTTTCAATATTCTTACAACAATATTTTTCAATATAATCAAAGAATAATAATAATAATTCAGTAGAACCTAATGGATTCATACCTTTATTTGGATCTTCAGAACTTCAGGAGATTATCTGAAACAGCTTTGCGGAACCCTAAAAAGAAATATCATTGCTTTTTAATGGTTTAATTAATAAATTTCAAGAAAAGTACAAAATATGAGATGATCAATAGATCTTTCCCAACAGCAAAAATAACGACAATGGTTGCAGTCCTAATCCTAGTAACAACTTAATATCAACAATAACAACAGCATGATGAATTCTTCCTCTTCTTTTGGTATCTTTTGCCATGCTGGTGATCTTATTACTCATGGATGCTGTGAATATAACTGTTAAAGCAATAATAGCATGTGTGAAAAATGGATTCAAACTGACACGCAATATACTGAAGAGCATCATCTATCTATCCTTCTATTTTCAGACTACATTCAGTACAAAGCAGCAGAAATTGGCAAACTAGCAGCACCAAACACGAGTTTTCTCCATAAAATGTTGCTGGAGTCATTTAAAAGGAAGCTTATTTCCATGAGAGCTTCGAAAACAAAATGAAAACACAACGAGATTTACTCTTCAAGAATATCAACAAAATCTGATCGATGTTCATGCACCATCTACAGATTAGACATGCTCTATTTCAAACAGCAGTACAAAGGATTCCTTTTTGCAGCACAGTAATTGCGTTGTAAAAAGTAGTTTCAATCTCAAGACACCTGTGTATTCTATGAGCGTGCCCAGAAGCTTTCGAAATATTGTTGTAGTCGAATCAAAAGCAGGAGTACTTAAAAATATCGATCTCAATAAGAACAAAATGTTCACCATCAACACAGATCGTAGAGACATCATTGGAGACATAATCATCATCGAGAAACTCAAAGTAGCCAACAAATAAAACAAATCTTTTCCCATAATCTCTTTTAAATCCTTCCAATTTTTCACTCTCTTTCTCTCTGTTTCACTAGGTCAGCGAGAAAGACTTCGAGTACTTTCACAGAAACATCCATTTTTCTTGCTCTGCGAGACTAAGAAACTTGGTAATATAATGGATATGGCAACAATCTGGAAAATGCCCCTGCCGCGAATGCAGAAGACTTCTGCATAAGCTCGATCTTGCTGAATCGAAACATGACACTGCTGAAAGTGCACAAACAAGAGAAAACATCCTTCATACAATAGGTGTAGTCAGCTAGTTTCAAAGTGATTTTTACAGCTATCAGTCCAGTAGGAAGAGTTTAATACATATTAAAGCTGATTTCTTAGATTATTTATGAGAGTGTGAGTGTAAAAATAATTGAAAAGTGAACAATTTGATATTCGATTTTCATGAGCTTAATTCTAAATAGCCTCGAATTCATTAGAAAAATGATAAAATAATCTGTATTTATATTTGTAATAAATTTCAAAACATACAATGACATTTACTAATCAAATTATCCAATATTTATGTGGACACTGTTATTCATTTAAAGGAATAGTCATTCATTATTATTATTATTATTATTATTATTATTATTAAAATTCATTTTAAGATAGTTGGTTAGTAAAGATTAGTTTCTTTGTGAGAACTACTCTTGCTGTTGTTATTGTCGTTGCACGTATTGATTCACATTAATGTGTTATTTTAATTTTTAATCTTTCTTTTAAACACTGAGTTCTCACTTGAGAGCGAGAGAATATCCTACTGTTATTGGGAGTAGAGAACACAGTACTTTTATTACTATCTTTACCACAAGAAAATAGATATTTTCTAATAGTCTTTGGAGCGCAAATCAAAAACAGACTGGTCCATCTCTTAAGACAGGTCCATCTCTTAAGACGGCGAATATCGATCTAGATCTGGTTTCTTCTTATTATCTATTCGATCTTTGAAAACCATTGTATGACATTTCAAGAACGTAGAGGCTATCGATAATATCGTATTCTCTTCGATTGGATTTTCCATCCTTATCAGGTTATCTATCATTTATTTTTTTCGTTGTTTGTTAAGTACCTCAGCTAAAGTGCCTTGCAGAGTTGTCTTAGTTAGCTCCATCACTGCATGGATCAACAACTACCGAATCATGAACTACAAGGACTCGTCCATCACAGGATCAGACAGTGACTGTGCTATTTCAGCAACAGGATCAAGAGAGTTGCACCACTGCTGGGTTTTCAAACTAAAGTATTTTTTAAGTAACTATAAGTACTTGTAATTCTCTTAATCAATGGATTTATAGGCTTTAATATTATCTTTCAATCCCAAGTTTAACAAAGCTTAAAAGAATTCCTCGAGGCTAGTTTTCGTTAACAATGCACTTTTTGTGAGGAAGTAGCTTATTCCAAATGATCTTAATAATCCAAAGAGATCGTTACGCTGCTTGCTGATTGATTTGATTTATTCCTTCTAAAATTCTTCGCAATAGCTTTCACACAATATTTGGTCATTTTTGAAGATCTTTTTGAGCAACTCAGCTGCCAAAACAGGAAGAAAAAAAGTCTCTTAATTTTTCTTTTAGTTAGAAAAAGAGGAAAATTTTGTTATCGCTGTGTAGATTTAACCTTATTCCTAGAGGATCTACATACTTTCTTACTCATTCTATTGTTATTGAAGAGTTTTTTTACACATAGAAGACTATGGAAGGGGTTGTTTTTATTAATTCTGTTGTTGCTATAATTACTCAGAAAACTACTTTTCTTCCAAAATCCAAGGCTTTATCTATGTCTAATAGGTTGCTTCTTTCTCTTCTTCCTCTTCTTCTTCTTTTACTTTCGCTTCCTTTTCTTTTTCTTTTATGTTTTAAGAACAAAAAACAATCAATTTTTTAGGTTAACCCAGAGAATATCTCCTTTTTTGACTTGTGTTTTCTTAAACGCCAACAATAAAACTGTTACCTATTTGTTACTTATCCTCTATTTTGGAGACTTGCAATAATGATTTTTCCTTCTTCTCCTTTAGTCGGCCCTCTAAATTAGCTATTGACTTACCTATTAATTTCAATTATTTTTTACTAATTCCTTTGTTTTTTTATTTTGTGATTCATTTAATAATAAACTGCTTTTTTCTTTTTTAACTAAAAATAATAAAGCTGTTTTGTTACCTGCTTGCTCCTTAGCACCAGATTATAATAATTCTTTGTTCTACGAATCCCAAGTAGCCTTAACCTCGCTTAGATCAATCTGTGAATTAAGTAGAAACATATCTCTTTATTTCATTTCATCTTTAATTGCCTTAAGATTCTTTATTTATACTTCTTTCTCTTCTAAGATTATTTTAGCTTCGGCTAGCTGTTACTCAAAAATTATCTTTTGATACTCTTTCTGTTCTTATGCTTCATTTAATTTAGCTTTCAGAATTTATATTTCCTAAATAGCTTTAGTTAGGTCCACTTCTTTTTCAACAATCTCTGAGAGAAATGCTGTTGGTGTTTCTTATTTTACTTTGATTGTCATTGCTCGTTTTTCTGCATCTGTTAGTATATCCTGTTCTTACTCATCTACGCTTTCGCTGCCGTAGGAGCCTGATTCATTAGAAAACAAGAATAAAATAATCCAATTTATCTCAAAAAAAAGAAACTGATGCTTTCTTTTTAAAAAATACAATAAATGAAACAACAAATTCAAGTAAAGCTACCCCAAACCCATTCTTTTCCATCCTATCAAATAAATTCATGCCGCATTCTTTACCAAAAATATTATTCATATCGAGCTTGCTGATAGTTTAAAATAGTCTTGCCTATCTTTATCTTTTTTCTGATTATTTTTCTCTTTTCCTCGAAATGCAAATTTTTTAATTTATTGCTTACATAAAAAACTTTCCTCAGGTTTTCCCTATTCTCTCTAAGGTTCTAAGTTGTTCAATATTCATACATTATTTTATGTTATCTAAAAGAATAATGAAACTCAATTTTCATATCATTGTAAAAATAATAATATCTTTAGTATAAACATAACAACAATGGGTTCTTCTTTATCTTCATGAAATTGAACTTAACTTATGACATTTAACAAAATAAAAAAATCAGAGAATGTTGGTCTGTAAGTTAATTCGTTTTCTTATCATCTTGAATTCTATTCAATTGAGGTAAGTCTGTCAGCTAGGTCTTTCGTGTATAAGATATAATAGTGCCCTGTATTTAACCACAAAGATAACTAGCTGCATCCAGATCGTAAAGTGCTACTACTATTATTTCTTTTGAATTTCAAAGGTGAATCAGAGATCCCAGGGAGAGGTTCATAAGTTTGAGATTTGCTTTTTATTTATTTCTAACAGCTTATCAATAAGAAAAATGCTTCGAGATAAGTCGCAAGGCAACGGATGATATCATCTGATCCACTCTCGGAGTTGAACTGAAGAACAGATCTTTTAATTTACTAAATATCAAGGAATTCATAGAGGCTTGAAATTTCTTTCTCCTCAATTTCTTTAACTGCCTTGATAATCATCGATTTAGAGAGGATTTACATTGCCAAATCAAAAACTGGATCTTTTAAGCTTTCCATAAGGGACTTAACTGCTGATTGTTATGTGAATTATGAAATTCTTCTGTAAAAGTAGAAGAGAGAGAACTTGACAAGGGCATCTATGTCAACTTAATCTCCGAAAAACACTTTTGCACCTGTGGGGATTCGGACTGGTATTTGAGAAGTGGCTCTCAGAAACTATTGTATTTCTTGAGAGAAATTGGCAGCAGAAGTAAAATCAATCATTTTAATCAAAAGATACTCAATGAAGAAGCTGCGGAAGAAACAATTTCCATCACCTCTAACTATGCTGACCCATTTGATATTCTGCTTCTTGAATAGTTATTCAAGCTCTTTTCTCTTCTACTAATTCCCAGAATATTCTTAATTTAGAATAACTTCCACAGTCACAGGGTTCTAGAAAAAGGGAACATTATCATCGAAATATTTCTCTTTAATCAAGTGAGAATAGAAGTCTGCATTTTGAATGCCATCACTCTAGATACTATTGATGTTATTATCCAGATAAAATTTTTGTTGACCACTCATTTGCATGTTAATTTGCTAAGGTAGATACTATTGTTCTATCTCTTAATATTACTGGAATTGTTGTTGCTGCAGTTATTAAGGCCAGTACTAGTTAGTTTGATAGTAAAACTGATCCTGTAAATTGGCTTGATATTATTATTGTTATTCTGGCTAATACTGAATATTCTAAGCTTATTAGGGTTACTAATTATTTTATTAGTTTCTTAAAATAAAGTTTAAAAATTCATTTGAGAGTGCTTCAGATTGTTAAATGCGGAGTTAGATATTACGCTTCAAGTTTTCATCATCCTCTAGAAAAAAAACTATTAGTTAATTCTAAAGTATTCAATTTTTTTAAGCCAAATGAAATTGTTAATAAAATCCTCCCTCCAACCCTATCCTAAAGCTCAAATAGAAATAATAAAAACTAAAAGTAATTTGGGTTGCTTCCTTTTCTCTGCTGTTATTCAAAATTATCTCCAAGTTAATTTATTTACTTTTTTGTTTCTGCTGATCATTATCACTTTTCTTTTAAAAAACTCTATTTTTTTCCTTTAGATCTTAGATTTCCTTAGCTTACTCACGTATCTTATCTTCAAATTTTTCAATTGTTTCTGATTATTGTTTCTCTTTTTATTATTATTCAAGTATTTTTGTATTGCTTTCGCTGGTATTTATTATTTAGGAGAGTTCTTTTTCTTACCG
>Ga0302271_10002031_pt1 | contig 18706 bp, 16 predicted proteins | sample III_Bog_N1_1_FD_198767 | JGI IMG/M metagenome (GOLD analysis project Ga0302271, IMG submission 198767) | Peat permafrost microbial communities from Stordalen Mire near Abisko, Sweden - III_Bog_N1_1 | ecosystem: Environmental > Terrestrial > Soil > Wetlands > Peat | place: Sweden: Abisko...
CAATGGAAAATATGAAGGAGAGTTTAAAGAAGGAAAACTAAATGGCTAAGGTATGTCTTGAGAGAAACAAGGCATCAAGCTTTAGAATGTTCTTTTTGAATTTGCAGGCAAGTTTATCTACAGCAATGGGGATGTCTACGAAGGAGCTTTCAATGATGGCTGTAAGTGCGGCAAAGGTCAGGGATAAATGTGTGTGTGATTGTAAGTACAAAGATATTTAAAACAGGCCAGTATTTATTCAGCAACGGTGACAAATACGTCGGAGAGTTCAGCGATGGGGAGGCTACAATAGGTCAATATATTTACAGTAATGGAGATCGATACGAGGGAATGTGGAAAGATGGGTAGAGACATGGACAAGGTAACAACTACAATAGTTTTAAAATGTCTTGTTTTGACAGATAATTTGCTATTAACCTAGGCAAGTAGTATTATGAGAATGGAGATATTTTGGAAGGTGAATGGCAGGACGATAATTATTGTCAAGGTAACTGAACTTTTCAAAGATATCGTAGAAAGGGATACTTCATTTGTTGTTTTCATTTGTTTTCCCTACAAAAGGAACGTTTTCCTTCATTGATGGGGATATTTACGAAGGAGGATGGAAGGATGGTTTGATGCAAGGAATAGGTAATCAAATAAAGCAAAGCCATCTTTTAAATCCTTGAATTCTTAAAGACTTATCGTTTGTTTATTTCTCTCGAAAAGGCAAATACTCCTACAGTAATGGAGATGTGTATTAAGGGAATTTCTTAGATGGAGAAAAAAACGGCCAAGGTTCAGAAAACAAATAGAATTCTATGTCTAGTATTGATGTTTGATTTGAAATGCTTTGTTGTTTGATCTATGAAACTAGGCATTCTTTTAGTGAAAAGACCTGATGAAAAATAGGAAGAGAAGAATTGTAAATGAAATAAACAAAATAATCTGAGTTTTCTACCTTGATTGACTAAATTATTTTTCAATATTTCCTACAAACTAGGTACGTACATCAGTGTACAGGACTATCATATTATTGGTGAAGGAGTTATCAAAGATGGTCAATTCAATGAATGTATGATTATTATTACAGAAATGATTCAATCTTAAAATATTTTCTTTGCTTTCCGAAATCACAGTCATGTTTGCTTGTGGATAAGCATTTAGATACGAAGGAGAATTCAAAGATGGATAATACAATGGGAAAGGTAGAAAAAGAGAATAACAAAAAAGAAGTATTTAGAATAATAACTTTATTGAATTTGAATAGGTAGGCTTTTTTACAACTCAGGAGTCATATATGAAGGTGAATTTATTTAAGGGAAAATATAGGGTCAAGGTAATAAATTTTATTGAAAATTACAAAAAGATTAAAAGTTAAATTTTAGGTATTTTTCCCTCAAACTGGGAACTTCGATGATCAAGGTAATAGTTTTTTGATTACACCACGAGGATATGCTCAATAATCAGAGGAAGTTTAATCAAAAAATCCTGATAATTGGCTATCTTTGTTTTTATCAAAAGGCTAATCATTCTTTCTTAAAAGACATGGATAGATACGAATGAAAAAAATTTTCATAACTTTTCCCATGGCTAAGTTCATTAACACAAATCAACGGGAGGAGGGGATCATTCTTGAAATTGTGCAATTATTCTTTGTATTATTGAAAAATTAGGAGAGTATTTTTCAAAAAATGGAACCTATTATGAAGGAGAACTAAAAGATGGCTAGCTTACTGGTCAAGGTAAAAATTGATACTTACGCCCTAAATAGATGTTTCTTTCATGCGTTTTTTCATTATTTGTAATACAGGCCTGCTGATCATCAGGAATAAAGGCAGATATGAAGGACAATTCAAAGATTCTAAAATGGATGGTTATGGTACATTTAGGTAGCATAAGGAATTCCTTTTGTATATTTTATCTCTTTGAATTCAAAATAGGATAATTTATCTTTAAAAGTGGCAATCGATATGAAGGATAATTCAAAGATGGTAAATTCAATGGTTAAGGTACATTTAGGTAGCATAAGGGATCCCTTTTTGTGTAATTTTTCTCTTTGCATTCAAAATAGGAAATTTCCTCTTTAGTGATGGCACTCGATAATAAGGACAATTCAAAGATGGTAAATTGAATGGTTAAGGTACATTTAGGTAGCACAAGTAATCCCTTTTTGTGTAATTTATCTCTTTAAATTCAAAATAGGAAAGTAATTCTTAAATAATGGCGATCTTTTTGAAGGAGAATTCAAAGATGGGGTGCTCTGTGGGCAAGGTAAAATTGAAGTTCAAACAAAATAGCCCTCCATCCAAAAGATACATAATAAAAACTTATCTTTCTCTTTCTTAACAGGGAAAATTTTCTGCAATGATGGAAGGTGTTATGAAGGAGAGTTCAAAAATGACCAGCCTAATGGTCAAGGTACCATCATAAATACATAAACAACCAACAAATATTGGACAAATCTTGCTTTAAAGCAAACCATTTTTCTTATTTGTATTATTTTAAATAGGAAAGATTACCAGCATTGCAGGCGATAGCTATGAAGGATAGTTCGAAGATGGGAAATTTAATGGATAAGGTTATTTAGATTTTATCGGGATTAATTTACTCAAATTTTCAAGGAAAAATATTAGATAATCGAAAAATGCTTATTATTTTATTGTCTTTTAGGTAAGAAAATCTAAAAGGATGGAGGAATTTACTAAGGGGAGTTCAAGTATCATTCATATAACGGCCAAGGTAATTTAGAATAACTCAAACATTTAGGGAAATCTCTCATTTACTTTTATTTAAAATAGGTAAATTCTCCTCTATTGATGGAATAACATATTGGTGATTCCCCTTTTGATGTTAAAATAAATAAGGAAAATTTGTCTTTACCAATGGCTTTCAATATGAAGGAAATTTCAAAGACAACATGATTCATGGTCAAGGTATATAAGATGCTAATGATGCATGCCTTTAAAATGTTTTATCTGTTTTGTGTAAGATTTAGTACAACTTCTTGTTTTTTCATCAATGATTAGTAAATTAAGCATCTTTTAATATTTTTTGCTTTGTCAAAACAGGAAAGTTTCTCTACAATGATGGCGAGCGATATGAAGGGGAGTTTAAATACAACGAATTTAACGGCCAAGGTACTCGCTGAGCAAATAATTTTTCCACAACAAGATGAACCTAGGATTAATGCTTGTGTTTTAATTAAAAAATCAGGGAAATATTTCTATGCAACTAAAGCTATTTATGAAGGATAATGGAAGGATAACAAGTAACACGGTAAAGGGAAGATGATCAATTAGTATGGGGTTATCAAGCAACAAGGCATATGGAAGAAAGGAATTATGGTTATTGAAAAGAAATTTGATTGATTATTTCGAAAGGTTTAAGAGAGTATGTTTTTTTTGTGAATGTATCATTGCAAAGTATTATAAACAATAGTATCAACAGTGTATCAATGAATAAATAATAACAACAATAATAACTATTAAAGGTTTTCCCTTTCCTCTATTATTAACTAGCAGAACACTCAAATATCAGGATTTCCAGCAGATGTTATTATGAAATCGTTCTTATTATTCAATCGCCATGAAGGGTTTATCTTAAACTTCAGCTTGAATTGTTCTATCACAATGAAATCCATCCTCTTAATTTTACCAAAAAACCGACTAACTTGAAGCCGATCTAAATTATTCCAAGATCTCTGAGTGGCCTCCAAGGTAGTAGTTCTTCATTAATAAGCTATGTCTTAGCTCTGATTTTAAGACATTGAAAGAGAAGAAATCTGAGCTTAAAGAAGTCAAAGGAAACTTGGAGCTTCAAGACAATTTTTTTAATGAACAAAGATAATCAATGAAATCGAGGGTGTGAACTAGTCAAAGCAACATTTGATAGTAAGGATGCATATGAAAAACCACAGAATATATTTTCAAACTCAGTTAATTCAACATTGCACTATGTGTAAAGAAAGAAAGAGAAAATAGAAAAAAATGATTTATGATACATTTATACTTGTGAGTGTGTGAAAATGGTTCAGTCCATTTATGAATTTTAAAAATGATAATGTGTTTTTTTATTTCATAATTGTCACTAGAGGGTTCATTTGTGGAGTTGATTAAGATATTATAAGTATTTCAAAGGAGAAAATAAAAATTGTGGAGTTATTAATCAAATAAGCAAATATTATCAATAGATTCTGGGAAGAAACAATACAAAAATTAGGTTAAGAGAGAAAGAAAGAGAAAAAACAATCTTCATGGAATACAGCTAATTCTTATCTGAATTGCAAGCTCACAAGCTCACTCTATAGGAATCTGATATAGATTTTTCCTTAAAGCTATTGAAAAAATACGGATACGAAATTGAAGGCTACTTGGGAGTAGGTTCATTTGGTGCAGTGGTGCTAGCGCGGAACATCGCATCCTCCTAATAAGTTGCAATAAAGATCATTCACACAAACAATGCAACTGAAAACTATGTCAAAGAATCAATTATAATGTAATAGTTCAGATCAAAGAACATTCTTTCTTTAGAGAAAACCTTCCAAGCCAACTCCTACTAGTTGATGTTTTTAATTCTCTAGTACTGTCCTCATGGGAATCTCGAAACATTACTCAAAGACAACAGCAATGGCAAGACCTTAACTGATCTCTAGATAATTAGAATTTTCATTGGCATCTGCAAGGGATTGATAACCTTGAAACAAATGAAAGTCATCCATTCTGATTTGAAACCTGAGAACATTCTTCTATCTGAGCATAACACACCTTTGTTGGCTGATTTCGGGACCTCTAAATAGCTCTTTGGGACTCAAAACAGCAAGCTTAATCAAGGCGGATCACCTGTGTACATGTCGTTTGAGTAGACTTAGGGTTAAGTAGTCATCTAAACAGATTACTTCGCAGCTGGCATGGTGCTGTATAATCTCTGTGGGTAGAGTAATTTGGGAGAGATGTTTGCTATGAAACATGGGCAGTTTCCGGATATCACTGATAGAGAGAGATAGAATCTTCTGGAGATTGCATTCAGCATGATGAAATTTAAACCAGAAGATAGAGCAACTCCAGAAAATGTTATCAAATAATTAAATGGAATTATCTATCCATATCCGTAAGATAAAAGGGTTTTTAGCTATTAGATTCAATGTGTACTAACATAAAGAAAACTAGAATCATGTTTGAATGAAAGAAAGCACATTTAGACAAAAGAATCGAAAGACAATGGGAAATATGAAGGAGAGCTTAAAGAAAGGAAACTAAATGGCTAAGGTATGCTTGAGAGAAGCAAGTTTTCTCGCATTGGAATGTTTTTTTTTTAATTTGCAGGCAAGTTTATCTACAGCAACGGGGAAATCTACGAAGGAGCATTCAGCGATGGCTGTAAATGCGGCAAAGGTCAGGGAATAAGTGTGTGTGTGATTTTAAGAATAAAGAAATTTTAAACTAGGCCAGTACTAATTCAGCAACGGTGACAAGTACGTTGGAGAGTTCAGCGATGGGGAGGCTTTCATAGGTCAATATTTTTACAATAATGGACATAGATACGAGGGAATGTGGAAAGATGGGTAGAGATATGGATAAGGTAGCTTTTATCATTTTAAAATGTCTTGTTTTTAGACAGATGATTTACTGTGTAACTAGGCAAGTAGTATTATGAGAATGGAGATATTTTGGAAGGGGAATGGCAAGGCAATACTTAGTGTCAAGGTAACTGATCTTTGAAAGAGATGGTAGCAAGAGATATGTCATTTGTTGGTTTCATTTACTTTTCATAAAAAGGAAAGTTTTGTTTCATTGATGGGGATATTTATGAAGGAGGATGGAAGGATGGTTTGATGCAAGGGGAAGGTAATCGAATAAAACAATACCTGCTTTTTAAATTCTGAAATTCTTAGAAATTTTTCTCTTGTTTATTTCTCTCGAAAAGGCAAGTACTCCTACAGTAATGGAGATGTGTATGAAGGAAATTTCTTAGATGGGGAAAAAAGCGGCCAAGGTTCAGAAAACAAACAAATAGAATTCTATGTCTAGTATTGTTGGTTGATTTGAAAAACTTTGGCTGTTTGATCTATGAAACTAGGCACTCTTTTAGTTGAAAGACATGAAGAAAATATAGAAGAGTAGTATTGTAAATGAAATGAAAGCGAATAAATCTGTGTTTTCTACCTGATTGGCTGAATTATTTCTCTTTGTTTTCTGAAAACTAGATAAGATTTACAACTTATAAGACCATGATTAAGTTTTAGAAGGAGTCATCAAAGATGGTTACTTGAATAATAATAATCATCGATGTATTATTGATAACATAAAATAATTCAATCTTAAAATATTCTTTTTGTTTTCCAAAATCACAGACATAATGAATATTTATGGAAGATTTAGATACGAAGGAGAATTCAAAGACGGATAATTCAATGGGAAAGGTGGAAAAAGAGGATAAAACAAGAGAACAAGAAAGAAGTATTAATTAATAATATTTTTATTTAATTTTGATAGGCAAGATTTTTTACAGCAATGGAAGTCGATATGAAGGTGAGTTTAGAGAAGGGAGAGTAGAGGGTAAAGGTAATCATTTTTATTGAAAATAACAAAAAACTAAAAGTCAAGTTTTAGGTATTTTTTTCCTTTAAACTGGGAACTACGATGGTAAAGGTAATAGTTCCTTGATTACACTACGAGGATATGATTTACTATTAGAGGAAGTTTAACCAAACCAACCTTGATAATTAGCTATCTTTGTTTTTATCAAAAGGCACATTATTCTATACTATAAGATAAGGAGATGAAGGCAGATACGAAGGAGAGTTCATACAGGGCGCTCCTCATGGTTAAGGTCATTAACACAAATCAACGGGAGGAGGGGATCATTCTTTCCATTGAGCAATTATTCTTGGTATTATTGAAAAACTAGGCAAGACCATTTTTAAAGATGGAAAATATCATGAAGGAGAGTACAAAGGCGGCAAACTTAATGGTCAAGGTTAAAGTCAAGATACATACGCCCTAAATAGATGTTTTTTTGTGTGTTTTTTTCATTTGTATGGAATACAGGCAAGATTGTCATCAGTGAAGGATAGTTCAAAGATGGTAAAAAAAACAATTAAGGTACATTTAAGTAGCATAAAGATTCTTTTTGTGTAATTTATCTCTATAGGAAAAATCTACATAAGTGATGGCACTCTTCAATATGAAGGACAATTCAAAGATGATAATTTCAATGGTTAAGGTACATTTAGGTAGCATAAGGATTCCCTTTATGCATAATTTATCTTTGAATTCAAAATAGGAAAATTCTACAGAAGTGATGGCACTCTTCAATATGAAGGACAATTCAAAGATGGTAAATTCAATGGTTAAGGTACATTTAGGTAGCATAAGGATTCCCTTTATGCATAATTTATCTTTGAATTCAAAATAGGAAAATTCTACAGAAGTGATGGCACTCTTCGATATGAAGGACAATTCAAAGATAATAATTTCAATGGTTAAGGTACATTTAGGTAGCATAAGGATTCCCTTTATGCATAATTTATCTTTGAATTCAAAATAGGAAAAGTCTACAGAAGTGATGGCACTCTTCGATATGAAGGACAATTCAAACATGGCGACTTCTGTGGTCAAGGTAAAATTGAAGTTCAAACAAAGTAGCCCTCCATCCAAGAGATGCTTATTAGATACTTATCTTTCACTTTTGGTGATCTCTCTTTTGATCTTCAAAAAAATAAGGATAGTTTTTCTTTACTGATGGCAATCGATATGAAGGGGAGTTTAAAGACTAGAAATTTCACGGCTAAGGTACTCGCAGAGCAAATAATTTTTCCACAACAAGACTACCTAGTATTAATGTATGTATTTTAATTAAAAATCAGGGAAATTTTTCTATGCGAGCAAAGCGATTTACGAAGGGCAGTGGAAGGACGGCAAACAACACGGTGAAGGGAAGATGATCAATTAGTATGGGGTTATCAAGCAACAAGGGATATGGAAGAAAGGTCTCATGCTTATGGAAAAGAAGTTCGATTGACTATTCTGAAAGGTTTGAGAGAGTAGGCTTTATGTTGTGAATGTATGATTGAAAATTATTGTATGTTAATTAAAAAAAATATGATTAAAATGTTTCAACAAAATCCCAGCCAATAAGGACCTTGAATCACATGGGAACGCAAATAAGCTTAAATAGTAGACAATAAGATAGGTATTTTTTCTATGAAAGAAACATGCTAATATATGATGGTAATGAATATAGAACTATTAGCATTATTGTCTTGTTTTATGTAGGTTACAGAGTATCAGAAATAATTACGACTTAAGCGTGTTGAAATCAAAGAGAATCTCCTGCTTGATTTTTGTTTTTGTCAACTGATTTCAAATCAGGATCCTCTAAGAAGTGACTGAGATACACAGATACGAGAATTGATTTTCAATTTAAGACTACTGTGTATTTATGTTTCAGACAGTGATTATTCCTAGCTGGTTCCTGTGGTAGTTATCATTTGTCCTGCCACTATTTGATAATTACGATTTTCCTTTTTCTGCGAGAGATCAGCATGTGGGGGGGGGGGGGGGAATAAGTTTTAACTTGGTTTATTAATAGAATCGGATCAAGCAGGGGAGACTCTCACTTACTCCAATTCCATACTAATAATGTGAGTGATTACTATTTAAATATCATTCTTCCAATCTGTATTTCAAAGGATTCTTCCTTTGGTGAATCTGTAAGGGCTATCTATTTCACAAAGAGCTTTCTCAAGAGTTTATTAAAATAGTGTTTATCTCTTTTCGTTCTTTGTATTTTCTAGCTTCACATATCAAAGTAATTCAGGGCAACCAACATAAATAAACATAAAAAAGAACATAAACACTCAATCTAGGTTCCAATATATGAAATCTTCGTCATGCAGCTCAAGGAGATATCTCTCTCATTGCTGTTAATTCGCTCACTCCTTTGTGTCTTTGTCTGTTTACTAATTGAATTTAACACAATTGAACTTCATTTCTTCAATGCAATCTGCTAATTCTTCTTTCCCAAGTTAGCAATTCTTCCAAAGCAATCTCTAAGGTAGCTTAAGTATCTCACATATGATTTGTCTCCCAAAGTCCATAGGGAATCGCTCATTCTCCTTGAATACATACATATACTTTGTGCATGTTCTCTCACTGATGTAAATATCAATATTAAAGAAATAATCAGCATTACTCTCAACTAAATCCTTAATGCTCTCTTTTTCCCTGATCTTAAAGAAACTCATCTTGTGATCCTTCACAACACTCTCGAATTTCTCTTAGAACTACTCGACTTGCTCTTAGTCTAGCGGTAGACAACTAATTATCGCATGCTGCACATTCGCAGCTAACTTCGCATACCTCTCAAACACCACCATACCTTATCCATAGCCTTAATCGAAAACCCTTAGAATACTTGATTTTAAATATTTCACTTCCGCAGCTAATTCCTTGGAGAACTCCGTGGAAGCACCTAGATGCTCATAAGGTATGATCATAAAATGGTTTTTGCTCACAGGTCCTTTGTCTAATGCAAGGTAGCAATGCTTTCCTTCAAAAAATATCAGACTCTTATCAATCTACGGGTTCGAATAGCAGAACCAACATTTATCGTTTTGCTTCCCCTGATTTTCAAAAATATTATTAAATTTAACTTTTTATTGTTCTTTTATTTTTAAGGGATTGCTTACTTAAGTAGAGTTAGCATTGTTATTGCTGTTGTTTGCTAATGCGAATTTGATGTGCTTTGAGTTCAAGGAGTATTTATTGGAATCGTTGAGGACTTACTATGTGACTGCTAAATCAGCAAATTTCACGAATCCATAACCTTTGTGCTTTTTAGATTTCTCCTCATACACGATATTGATTGTAGCTATCTTCCCCCATCTTGATAGGAATTCAATGATATCATCGTCATTTGTACGGGAGTCAAACCCTCCAAAGTAAATGGATTTGTTAGAATCTAAAACAGGAACAGAAGGAGCAGAAGTAACAGTTGAAGTAGATTATGGTGCATCAGCAATTAATGTTGTTTTTGTTTAATTATCATCATCCTGCTCATTCTATTCGATTAATTCTTATTGAATTTCCTATTGAATGCCAATGGAAATATCTTTGAACTTCGGTTGAGTTGCAACGACGGCAGCATACGGTGATGGCGTTGAATCCTATGATAGCATTCTCAGTGATTCAATACTCATATCAGCCAAGGGTTCCATTTCGAACGCACAAATATGCTTCTCAACGCTGTTTCCCCATTCACCAACGCATACTAATCTACTCATATGTCCTTAGCTGTTCTAATACGGGAACCTAGCAAAGTATTTGTTTTCCGTAGCTGCGAAATGGTATCGAGGGCTTAAGAAACTTGTTATCTTAGCAATCTAACTAGATGGCCGCTTAGATTGGAAATCGAAAGTTGTGAATTTTTAAGAACCCTCTGGCCACTAACAAGAAAGAAAGATATCCACACCACGGAAGGAACTACCTAGCAGTTTGACTTCTTCCTCAAGGAGTTTGATATCCTGACTGCAGAAATATGGGCCTTCAAAGAGGAGAGAGAGAGAGAGTTAGATAATATGTTAGTCTTCCAAATGATAATGGTTTTATGTTACCTGTGAAGGATGTGTTCTGCGCGTATTGGTCAGTGTATAATTCAGAATACTTATTCGATTGGAGACCATTGATGAACGCTATAGATAACCCGCTGATTTAAGTAATCCCTGATCTGCCTAAGAAATGAATGTTCTTCGCTATCTCTGAACCAGTAGGGTACATGTGATTGAGACACTAGCTCATTTCTGAACTGTCAATGAAATAAACCGGGGTGATCATATCCACTTTTGCTTTGGTGTATTCTGCGAGAGAGATTTCAAGTGACAATGTAGTCCCAATGCACACACAGAAATCAAAGAGCTATCCCTTTTTTTTGAACACCTCGAGCTTAACAGCGAGAGCTTTGAAATTACCCTTTAAGTCACCACATACCAAAACACGTTTCATGAGGAGGTAATAAAGAGAGAGTTTAGAAAGACACTAAAGCTAAGATTATTAATAAAAAATACTTTTCTTGGGCTTTAATTGGTAAATCTATGTTGTTTCTCGTGAGTGAATTAATTTAGGTGTCTATTATCCTATATCTCGAAGGCTAGAAAACAAAAAAGATATCTTAGTTATTATTCAGATACTTTGGGAAGAATTCAGCAAAGAATTAGGCGATTTCAGAATTTGTTTGTCTGAAAGAAAAGCAGTCCTCTTGGATCTCTTGCATGGATGAACTAATTTAAAAATGCTCCCCTGCTTCTTGGATGAGTAGGTGAGAGCAACACATTCAGCTATATAAATCCTTTGGGAATCAATTAGTTAGTCAATAAATTCTTAGATTTACATACTGTACATACACGCAACAAAACACAAGATAAATATTCCAAATTGTCTTGATGAATTTGTATTGTATTATTATTATTATTATCCTTTGAGATAAAATACAAGCAAATAAACATTTTTACCTTTATTTCTCAATGAATTAATCAATAACTTTTTCATTTCTTTATTATTAATGCTACAAAATTAACTTTAATCAAGAAGAAGAGCAGTTATCCAATTGAAACATTCCGTACAGAATAAATTATCTTCAATTGGAATCACACAAAATAACTATTTTCACAAAATTGCATAGTTAATTCTCTTAGGTTGGCTTTATGTGAGTTACTACTAAAGAGGAACAGTAAAAAGAAAGAGAGAGACCTAGTGCAGATATTGGGACAAATAGAAGAAAAAATACAATAAAGTAATTTAAAAAATAAATAAATACAAACTGAAGGCTGGGCGAGAATACATTTTTTTATATTGTTAGAGGTGGGGGAAGTAAAATAAGTGTTGAATTAGTAGGAGTTAACACGAAAGAAGAACAAGAGTAGGGGGAGAGGTTAATTCTCATAACAAAAATAGAAAAACAATAAGAAGAAAAGAATAATAATATAACTAACAGCAGTGACAACAACACTCAAAGAAGTAATACTACTATTACTTGCTAAAACAACCATAAGACTCTCCCCCTTTATCCTCCTCATTATCTCCTACTCATGGATCGCTACAAAATCGTGAAGAATCTCGGTGACGGTACATACGGCACTGTCTACAAGGCAGAGAACAAAGAAACGGGGGAGATCGTTGCGATTAAGAAAATGAAGAGAAAATACAAGAATTGGGATGAGTGCATGGCATTACGAGAAGTGAAGTCCCTCAGGAAAATGAATCATCCAAATCTCGTGAAACTCAAGGAAGTCCTCCAAGTGAAAGACGAGCTGATGTTGGTGTTCGAATATGTCGATTTGAATATATATTAGATGTACATGACCTACAAGGAGAAGAAAACATAGATTCCTGAGAAAACCATCAAGAAAGTGCTGTTTTAAATAGCACTCGGACTCGATGCACTGCATAAAATTGGATTCTTTCATCGAGATCTCAAACCAGAAAATCTCCTTGTTAATATGAAGACATTCAATGTTAAGCTATGCGACTTCGGATTAGCTAGAGAAGTAACATACATACTATTAGAGCAAGTCCTTTGAGTTTATTCAGTGATTAATATTACTATTTTGTTAATTTAGGTTCGTTGTCGTCCTCCATTCACCGAATACGTATCTACTCGTTGGTATCGTGCACCTGAGATCCTACTCCACAGCTAAACATACAACTCCCCTGTGGACATCTTCGCAGTTGGATGCATCATGGCGGAGCTCTACAATCTTAGCCCATTGTTCTCCGGTGCAAATGAGCTCGATTAATTCTATAAAATGGTGAATACACTCGGCACACCAACGAATTGGTAAGAAGGTGTTAAATTAGCATAAAAATCAGGTATGACTATTCCTACCAGGGTATCAGTACCATTGTAGTAAGTCGTCCCACGGGCATCTCCAGAAGGGATTTAATTACTCGTTGATATGCTCTAATATGATCCAGCGAAACGACCAACTGCACTGTAGATCACTAAGTACCCATATTTCGATGAGATCCACAGGGAATTAGGTGATATCAGTCCAACTGAGATATAGTCTCTTGCAACTACGCATAGTAGCCAACAACAACAGAGATAATCAATTAATAATAACTAATAGTACTTGAAATAGCAGAGCAGCATAGGATAATATGAAGTCATTCCATTAGTTGAGAAACCAATCTACAATACTCAGTAGATTATGCCATCGTAGATATACTAGCAATAATAGCAATCGTTTTAAGGAGCTATTGGAGCATCTTCGAAAGCACTGAATCCATTTTAATCGTACAAAGATGAGTATCTTAAAAGCTAGAATGGATTTCATAGCAAATTCAATAAGAGAGCTGATTAAGCTGACCCAAGAGGGAACTATGTTTAGTAATAATAATAGTCTTAATAATAATTGAATCCAGCTGGATTAACTACAAACTATCATTTTGGTAAGCGAGCTGCCTATAACAATAGCAATGTTAACAACAATGGAGTGTATTCATAATTGCTTGATAATCAGGATTAGAATAATATCAGTAGTAATGCTAATAATAATAACCCAAGTATGCCGATGCTCTTGGGTGGGACATTAGAGAGACCTCTGAATATTAGCTACTTGAATGAAATCAACAAATAAACTCGAAAGTAAAATATGCTCCTGAAGAGAAACTATCCAGGAGAGAACACTTACTCACAGCAGTAATAGTAGTTTTAAAACTAGTTATAGCCATTGGATAATATGATGGCGGGCTAATATTCACCAAGGCAATCTGATTACTAAGATGCGAACAACTTCTACAACTAATTCAACCGAGCAACAAACTTCAATTCGAATTCCGTTTAATAATTTCAGCCGTATAAGAATGGCAATGCGAATGCACCTCAAGGAGGAAGTAATTAGAATCCTTAAGATTGATTGATACAAGATGATGCGTTTGTAACTCATTTTGATTTTTTGCTTTTGTTGTGAAATAGGAAATTCTAACAGCATTAGAGACGATCAAGAAGGGTAGAATCTGAATAAGATATTCGAAGATAAGCTCAATTGGGCATTCTGAGGTTTGATTTTTATTAATTAGCTAGTTAATAATGCTTGTATTGTATGATCTGTGAGTTTCTTTAGAAGTATTTGTTTTTTCTTAATCGTACTGACTACTATTATTGTGGATGGTAAGGGGAGCTGTCCAGTAGATGCAGCTAATGTTGGTGAGATTAATGAATGAATATTCAATGAGAAAGAAATAGAGAAAGTGTATGAATATGTACGTGTAGCTAGAGTGTGTGTGATTTGTTTTGTTTGATATTAGAAGAGATACAAATATTAAGAGAATTGGAACTTTCCGTTGATCGAATGCAGCGTTAATAAGACGACAGACAAATGAATGCTAGCTATGAGAATGTAAACATAAATATGCTTAAGAAAAGAGCACACATACACAATATATTTTCCTGATTCTTTGTTTAACATTAGCAAAGTGATGCTGATGAGCGAGACCGTATGCTTAGCTCTTGTCGATAAGCAGTTGAATAGCTGCAGAAGGAATTGTAATCATAGAATATCCTCAATGGTGAGTTACTTAGAGACAAAAATTAATAAATACAGCAACTCAATGAAGAATGCTCACAGAGAGGGATTTAAGTAACTGAGTTGCAGCTATAGTTATAAGAGCTAAGGAAACAATGGAAGAAATATCAGGGATACTAAGAGTATTAGGAAAATTAGAGGATATTATTAGGGAATAACAATAGCAATGGAAAGTTGGAACAAGAGGAGGAGGTGTTAATAGGTAGATAATTCGAGAATAAGCAGTAGGTACAATAGAAGAATGAATTGAATAATAGTGGAGGTGGGTTGTTTTAGGGTAATAATTAGTAATTCTACTCCGGAGAGATCGATGTAAATTTACTGAAAGCACATTTATCTAATAGATAAGCGATATTATAAGAGTTCTCGAATACATTTGAGTAAGTCAACGAAAACATACATCACACCGTCACACACAGGGATTGTAAGAGAAAAAGAGGGAGTTAGAAACAGATATTGAAATAATGTAGATTGATGTGAGTTTGTTTAATTTGTTATTGTTGATTTGTTTGGTTTGAATGAAGAGTTGCTTTAAGAGAACTAAGAGCTGAGAAATCTGTTGCAGCAGAAGATGAATGAGGAGAAGAAGAATGCTTCAAGGGATACAAGGGATATTAGCACTACTGGGCAATACTAATAAACACATACAATAAATAACAATAATAGAAATAATGGTTAAAACTAAGAATGTGATGGTACAACTTCTGGTAACAAAAGTACCACTAATAACAGTTCTATGACAACTCGATTGTTAAATCGCAGTAATCAGTATTAAACTAGCAATAGTCTGAACTAAGGAGCTGTAGGTATTACTTAAGATTAGCTTGATATGCTAAAGAAAGAAATGGAAATATTGAATAATGAATTCTAGAAAGAAAAGAAGTTATCGATGAGAGAAATATCAGCAAAATGGATCGAATTAGATCATTTGAAGCAAGAAATCGCTATGAAAAATTAAATTATCGAGGAGTTTAGGTAGCATTAAAAGGAAGATCTAGGGAAGAAATAAGCACAAAGAGAAGGAGAAGAAGATATGCCAAATGTAGGTTAGAGTCATTAGAAGGAGGAAGATAAAATAGTAATGTCCCATTAATCGAAACAGATTGTGCATGGCAGGAGAAACAGCAGTAGCATAAAGAAATCAATAATGAATGATTAAGAGCAGAGGAGTAATAATACCAATAGCGATACTCCTGGCATTGCGCCCATCAGTAGGGATTAAAACTACTAGAGAATATTATAATAGTACTCGCATTTGAATGTAGAAAACATTAGGCTCACAAATGAGAACAATAGATTAGAGAAAGAAAAGTAGTAAGCAATGCATGAAAATGCTAGACTGCACAATGAAAACACAAGATTATATTCAGAGAATGCTGAACTTATTAAGGAGATTACTCTTGCTAAGAGTAACACTTGCAATTAGAGTCATAAGCATAATAGTGCGAAGAAGGAAATTGAGAATTAAAAGGATTCAGTAGTAGGAGTAGTCTAGAAAAAGGAGAGAATCCAGGGAGTCGCTAAATCATCTTCGTTTTATGAGTAGACTGCTGGATATACAGTCAATGCGTTGAATAGTGATAGGAGTGAGAAGTAGTAGTAGTATTTGTAGCATTAACTGGATTTGAAGAATATAGAAATTGAAGGGATGCATAAACAGGTGATGTAGGCTATGCAAGAGTAAAGGAGTTTAATGCAAGTAAGGAGGAACTATTAGGAAGGAGGGAGGATCAGGGAAAGAGAGATAGAGAATAATAGATATTATTTTAGATTTTTATGTATGGAGATAATGAGTTTATTTGTGTTGTTGTGCTTATTAGGCGAAGAGTGAATTGTAGGTTCGTTTGAGTGCATTTGAGACAGAACTCCGTGCAATCTAGCAGGAAATCATTGATAAACTCGATGGGGAAGATCTCAAAGCTGGGGAGATTAGTAAAAGAGTCTGGAGCATTCAAGAGTGTATTCAGTTAAACTCCAATGATCTGAATACATTGAGAAGTGAGAATAAGTAGCTAGTCCAGGAGAAGTAAGCTGTGCAGGAGTAATTGAGAAGCATTACAAGGGAGAATGATGGTTTAAGAGGTAAGCTCTTAGAGGAAAGAAAGATTTAGAAGAATCAAGAGGATTAGATTAGTGCATCTGCGAGATAGCTACAGTTAGTTGGTAGTTAGCTAAGAGCGTATGAATAAAAATCATAAGGGAGTGATGATGTGATTATGCGAGGAGGCAAGGAAGTATTGAAAAATCCAGAGAATATCAGATATTCACAGATTGGCAAGAAGGTTAGAAAAAGTCTATTGGATTATCCAGATTGATAGTTAAGATTAGTTTTAATAAATATTTGTTTATTTTTGTTTTTAGACATCAGCTTGGAAGGACAAATGTTAGTCATCTTCATTTCATTGCTAATCTGACAGCAAACAGCAATACTAAGAAAGGTATTAGCAGTAATAGCAGTAGTAATACCTGTAGCCTTACTAGCAGCATCTCCCAGGATACTTGAATAACGAAGAAAATAATAGAAATTATTATCATAATCCAATATAAAAATCTACGAATGTTCAACAGACGAATTTGAACAACAATTATTTGAAAAACTCAGTGTCCACTGGGATGATTGATATGAATCCAATGAGGGTTGCTAGATAACCAAAGGAATAATCGTAGTCATCGTTGGTGTCTTCGAAGATATCATATGCTTCGTCTTCGTAGGCTTATATTAACATCAAGAATGAGTTATAAAAGAGGCCAGAGAATGAATAGACGGAGATGATAGGGAATGAACAAACAAGAAGTATTTTGAATAATAGAAGTAATAATTGCTATGGAGATAGGAATGGATATTCAGCGGTTGTTGAAGAAGGTGTGTAAAGGAAGATGCCGGTGCAAATTGAGTTTATCTCCAAAATGAGAAAGGTAATAAATCGTAGATAATAGGACACATAATTTTTTGTATTGGGTTCGGTTGTGATTTTTCAATGGGGGAGGGGAAGCATATGGCTGATTGGAGAATTGAAAAATCAAGTGAAAGATATTGTTGACGATTGATTTTTTTTTTGAAGGCGGTTGGAAGGCTGGAAGAGAAAGTAGATCGGATGCAGCAAGTCGAAAGCAATTGAAGTGAAGATGGAGAATAACAACAGTTAAGCAATCGAGGTGTGTGAAATAAAGAGATAAAAATGTTAGGGGATGTGTGTGAATGAGCTCTCTAATCGTTTTGGATCTATCATGTATATTTTTGTTGCTGTAATAGGGAAAATTTAATAAAGTTGATTGAAAAGAAATAGTATGATTTTTCAAATGCAAGATCAGTAATAGATGATCAAAGGGAGAAAAAGAGGGGAAGGGAGTTGATTGGAGTGAAACAGACACAGAAATCAATCAATTTATAAAGATAATTATTATTGTTATTATTAACTTTTGAAGAAAAGAGGAGATTAAGATAATAAATCACAAGAACACACAACAATATCATCACATATTGACTACTTTCATCAATATGAACATAACCTAACAAGTTCGCACTTCGATTACTAGATTCAACTGTCCACGCATACGTTCTTCATGTCAACTTGCAGATTGTAATTAACAAACAGATATGCCTTCTTCTTGAAGTCAATCCTTTGAGGGGGTTATTTCTTTTTTTGTTGATTCTTATTAAGCTGTTGTCCATTTACTAGAGACGGTAAGTAGTAATCCGAACAATCCTTGCATGGTGATTCGATAGTTAATTAGCAAGCCAATAGTGATATTGCAGCATGCATCAACGGCAACAAGAATCTCAACTGAAACTGACAATAATACACAAGTAGCAAAGTAAGAACAATAATTTACAGTGTAATACCCATGGAAATATCCATCAAGATTGAGCACTTTTGTCAAATGATAAGTCTTCAAGTCCAGGGGAGGGTTTTCTTTTGTATGGAGATTTTTATTGTGTTCTTATGATCCCCCTTTATCATATGGGGAATGATATTAGACAATTAGTATGTTGATTATTTGATTGTGGTTTAACGAAGGAACCTACAAGGTAGATCAAGCAGATTGCGAGACAACAGTAGCCCCCCTGGTTTATTGAAACAACCCAACTAATATCAATAGTCTTAACAATCACAGATTAAATCCCCTGTGTTCATCGCGAAG
>Ga0302271_10002032_pt1 | contig 18706 bp, 38 predicted proteins | sample III_Bog_N1_1_FD_198767 | JGI IMG/M metagenome (GOLD analysis project Ga0302271, IMG submission 198767) | Peat permafrost microbial communities from Stordalen Mire near Abisko, Sweden - III_Bog_N1_1 | ecosystem: Environmental > Terrestrial > Soil > Wetlands > Peat | place: Sweden: Abisko...
TTTTTGTCTCGTTTTTATTGCCAATGACAAGGTTAAAGGCTAACCTCCGAAGTCGCTGCAACAAGTTGCAGAACCTATGCAAAGACAATTCGCCGAACCAGCCATAGTCAAAGGGGTGCCGATGCCACCCCCCAAGTTGCCCCGCAAACCAACCCGGCGGCCAAACCCCCCAAGCCCATGGGTTGCCTTCCTCGGCAAGTTGGGGCCGGGTGATTGCTTCGTGGTTGGCTACCCCGGTGCGAATGCGGTTAGGGCGGTGGCCCGCAAACTTGGCATCAAGCTGGTTTGGCAAAGGGAGCCAAGGAAGGTGCAGCCCAATGGGTTCCGTGGCCGCCCATACGAAAGAATGTGGAGGGCAGAATGAAGGGCAACATTGACAACCTTTATGCCTTGTTTGGCCGGGCAACGGATGCCGAGCGGAAGGAGTTTGGCCAAGCGTTCTATCGGTATCACGGTATCATGCGCGACCTCGCACAAGAGAATGGGGTGACCTTGCCCATTGCCGCAGCCGTCTTTTCCTCCCTATCCCCGAACAATGATTACATAGGAAACATCCGGGACGCCCGCAAGATGCTCGAAGCGTCAAGCATGGGCCTCGGCATAGATGACTTCACGGTTTCGACCTATGGGCACAACAAGCGCAAAGCATGGGCCATCGTCAAAGGGGCCGACCCGCTGGATGAAATCATTGCCCTCAAGACCCGCAACTTTTACCTCAACATCTCCTTCCCAGACAACCCCGAGCCGGTGACCGTTGACGGCCACATGTATTGGGCGTGGCATGGGCAGCGCGGGCGCGTAACCGGCCACAAAGGCAAGGGGGACGCCGTAACCGATAGGACGAGGGCGGCCAGCATGAACCCCCGCCTTTACCATGAGATTGAATTGGCCGTGCGCTCTATTGCCATCAACCATGGGCTCAAAGGCCACCAAGCCCAATCCATCATCTGGCATGCCTACCGGCAACGCTACAATGTCCTTGGGACCCGCCAACTTGACCTCCTCCCCCGCGATTTAATGGCTGCCAATGGGTCCACTGTGCAGAAGAAACCGGCGGCCCCCACTAAGGTAATTGTGCCCATGGGCTGCGCAGATAGCGGGAAAAGGACCCAAAGTGTGCAAAGGGAGTTGACCTTGATATAGCCCCATGATAAACAGGCAGGGTGAATACGCCCGTCCGAACACGAACTCGCATCGCGCCAACCACGCCACCCCCCGCACCGGCACCTCATGCCCTCGCGGTCATTGATGGCAAAGTGAGCGTCTATTGCGCCCACACCTCCCTCCAACCTATTGAGGGGGTCATACCCAACCCGCGCAACCCAAACGGGCACCCGGACAAGCAGATTGAATTGCTGGCCAAGATCATTCTCGCGCAGGGTTGGCGTAACCCGGTTGTCGTATCCAACCGCAGCGGATTTGTCATCAAGGGTCATGGCCGGTTAGCGGCGGCCCGGAAGTTGGGCCTAACCCAAGTCCCCGTCGATTTCCAAGACTATATCAACGAGGCGAGCGAATGGGCGGACATGGTTGCGGACAACCGCATCGCTGAACTTAGTTCCATGGATGAGGGGGACCTCTCCGGGTTGTTCAGTGAAATCCACGATAATTTTCCAGCCTTCGACATGGAGTTGACCGGCTTTACGGAGGAGGAGTTGCCTACCTTCAACCCGGTTGACCCGGCACCCTCCGGGGGGAGCACCCCAACCGATGCAGAAACCACCGTCGCCCTCACAACCCTTGCCTCCCGCTTTGGTGTGCCACCTTTCTCGGTGCTGGACGCCCGGCAGGGCTATTGGCAAGACCGGAAGCGCACATGGTTGTCCATTGGCATCAGGTCGGAACTCGGACGGGGGGAGGCCCTCCTTTCCGGTGGTTCTGATGGGTTCCATTTGGGTGGTAACTATGCGGGCGGTGCGGCCCCGGCGGGTGCATCGAAAACGGGGGCCTTGCTATTCGGCGGCGGGGCACAAGCGGGCCTCAACAAGTTGATGAAGGACAAGAGCCGTGGGCGCAAGGCCAACGCAACGGTATGCGGGAGCCCGCTACCAGCAACGAATTACAAGAAGTCCCGCGCACGCGGAACGGGCACCGGCAAGGCAATCCCCGGCACGGCGGCCAAGTCAGCCGCCTAACCTTTGAAGTATGATGCGTAACGCTCCTTCAAAGCCGCAACCCCAGCCGCAACCAAAGCGTCCGGGTCCTTGTGCATTTGGAGGTAGAGGGCCGGGTTGCTCTTGGCAGCCCACCCTTGGCGGATTGCTTTCTCATGCTCTCCGAGTTTGGGCCAACTGGCGGCCAACCGGAGCGCGGAGTGCCAATCGCCCGTATTCATCATTTCGGCAAGTATTTCAACCTTTTTTTGTGGCTCGGTGCGTGGCATATCGGAGTCATAGCGTTTAACCAAATCATTGGCAACAGGAATTTTTATGAGCGAACAACCAGAAGTGCAACAAGTTGCACCCGCAGAAAGCAACAAGGGCCGTCTGACATGGGTGGCCGGGGATAAACCCGTCGAATCACTGGACCCGGTTAGCCAAAAGATTCTGGCGGCCAGCGCCGATGGGATGAATGGCACAAGCATCTTTGACCCGGTGCTTTGTGAACTCTCTTACCGTTGGTATTGCCCGCCGGGCGGCAAGGTCCTTGATTGCTTTGCGGGGGGCAGCGTTCGCGGCATTGTTGCTGGCGTGCTTGGCTACCAATACACCGGGGTCGATCTCCGGGAGGACCAAGTTGCGGCAAACACCCAACAGGCCGAAGAGATTTTCAACCGACTGGCCAGCCTCCCAAGTGTGGACGCCATCCAAAACACAAGTGGTTTGCGGGAAGTAAGGATCAGTTCGGCTATGGCCCGGCTTCCTTTCAATGGGTGTGATCCCGAGTATATCCGCACAACCTGCCACGCCTCATGCTGCCAAAGCAGCACAAGCCCAACGGGCACAATCATTACCGTCCACCCAACGGAGGAACCCGCCATTGCTGCTCGGGGCGGTGTGGTTTTGGCCGGTTTGCTGCAACCCCGCGCTGGGGAGAAGAGGTGCCCCTTTAAGAACGAGGTGAACCTTTGTGGAATCCACTTCACACCCGATAAACCCTTTGGCTGCATCGCCTCCCCGTTCACACTCAACTCCAATGGAACCCTTATCGTAAGGAACCGTTACAAGTCCCTGAAATGCTACAACCAAGGCCCACAACTTCCGGCCTATGTTGCCTTCCGGGCATCCCTTGACCTCATCTTTGGGGCCACCGAATCAGCCCGGATTTGCGAGCATTTGGAAGCTGGCGGGGGGGACCTCACCGCCTATGTCAGCGATGCCAACTATGCAAAACTGGTGGATAATGATGCCATCAAGCACGGCGTTGTTCCGGGCTCCCAACCCGCCCCACAAAAGGGCACGCAACCCCCCGCTGTCATCCCTCATTGGGTTGCTGGGGATAGTTTGAATATCGAAACGGTTGCACCGGGGGAATACGACTTCCTCTTTAGCTGCCCGCCCTATGCGGACCTCGAAGTTTATAGCGAAGATGCAAGGGACCTGAGTGCCATTGCAGCGGAGAACTATGATGCCTTCCGGGTTGCCTATAAGGGCATCATCGCGGCCAGTTGCCGGATGCTCAAGCCGGACTCCTTTGCATGCTTTGTCATTGGGGAAGTCCGACGCAAGGACGGCTCCTACTACAACTTTGTGGGTGATACGGTCAATGCCTTTGTGGAGGCCGGGCTATCCTATTACAACGAGTCCATCCTTGTTACTTCACTCGGCTCCTTGCCGGTGCGGGCGGGGCGGCAGTTTGCCGGGGGCCGGAAGATCGGCAAGACCCACCAAAACGTCCTCGTCTTCTTGAAAGGCGATTGGCACCGGGCGGTTGCAAAACTTGGCAGCGATTGCCAATTTGGCGAGATGCCCGCCGGAGCAGAGATTTAAGGAATAGACGCCATGACCACTCCCGTTACAGCCCGCACACGCTCCCGCATAAGGGACATCGACCTTGGGGATAAACCCGAGGCCCATACCACCGCAATATCTGATCCTCGCAAGTTGGCCGTGATCCACCAACTTGAGGAGCAACTCGGCGTGGTGAGCTATGCGTGCAAGGCGGCGAGTGTGTCCCGGCGGACCTTCTATTATTGGGTTGCCAATGACCCGGATTTTGCCAAGGAGGTGGATGATGTCATTAACTTCCAAGTCGATTACGTTGAGCGCAAACTCTTGACCAACATCAAGGAGGGCAAGGAGAAGTCGATCATCTTTTACCTCTCCACCAAGGGGAGGCACCGGGGCTATTGCCAACGGGTTGAGGTTGGTGGCACGCCGGGCGCATTGCCCATCCCAATCGAGGCGGTCCATAAATTCCCGGATATGGCCAACGAGGTAGCCCCCACCGCCTTGGCGCGGATTATTTCCATGGTGTTCGCCCCAAAGGAGGAGGTGGAAGATGAAGCCAACGTATCCGACGAACAGCCAAGGTCTTGACAACGAGTTTGGGCTAACCCCAAGCGACTATGAGGCGGGGCTCAATGCAGCCGTTACGAAGGCCCAAACGGACTTCTTGACGTTTTTCCTGCTATTCAACCCGCCGGGTGGGAAGATTGTGTTGGGGGCGCTTCATCGCTACCTCATCCAACTCATCCAAGATGTTGTCGATGGGGTTAAAGGCAAGCGGCAATCCGTTTCCGTGCCCCCACAGCATGGCAAGAGCTATATCCTGTCAACTTATGCCATCGCATGGCTTCTCGGGCATACCCCCGGAATCCAGATTGCCATAACGGGGTTCTCCAACACCCTGCTTTACAAGTTTTCCCGCGAAATCCGCGATGTCATTAGCAGCCCCCTCTACTTGATGATCTTCCCCGGACGGAAAATCCGGGACGATTGTAACCGGATGGATGAATGGGAGCTTGAGGACGGCGGGGGCATTGTGGCCAAGTCCACGGGCACCAAGCTAACCGGGCGGCGGGTTGATTGGCTGGTTATTGATGACCCACACAGCGGGCGCGAGGAAGCGGAGAGCAAGACCTACCGGGACAAGGTAGAGAGTTGGTATTATGCCGATTGCGTTACCCGCCTTGCCCCCGATGCAACCATCTTCATCGTGGCAACCCGGTGGCACCCGGATGACCTTATTGGCAAACTCACAAGCGAGGACAAGGTTGCCCAACTCACGGCGGACAGCGCGGAGGATGAAGTCTTTGAGGTCACCAACCTCCCGGCCATCTGTGAGGATGCTGAGAATGACCCCCTGCACCGCAAGGTTGGGGACGCTCTATTCCCGGAGGTCCGAACCGCCAAGTTCCTCAAGGGCAAGCGGGCAACCCAACCGGATTACGAATGGGCCTCCCAATACCAAGGGCGGCCAAAGGCGGCGGGTTCCGGGCAGGTTGACTTGACCAAAATCAAGTATATCAACCGGGAGTTCGTCCCCATTGAGTTGGACCATGTGCGGGCTTGGGATTTGGCACTAACCGAGAAGCAGACCAGCGATTACACCGCCGGGGCTCGGATGTGTTATGACCCGGACCAAGACAAACTTTACATCGTTGACATGTTCCGCAACCGGGGGACATGGGTTAAGAACCGCAAGATTATTTTAGACAAAGCCGAGTCGGAGATTGATGAGGGCGTGCTCCGTCTATCCATCGAAGCGGTAGCCGGGTTCCTTGCCCCAGCGCAAGACCTCCACGCCACGTTGCTAGGCAGGGTGGTTGTTCGCGCCAAGAACCCCCCAAGGGGCGGCAAGTTGGCCCGAGCCCTGCCATGGCTTAACAAGGTCGAGGCGGGCAGCGTTTACCTTGTCCGGGCTCCATGGAATAAGGACTTCCTCGCCGAGCTTGAGATGTTCCCCGAAGGCGAACACGATGACCAAATTGATGCTGTCTCCATCGGCTGGGAAACCCTTGTGGGTTCCAACCGCAACGGGACCAAGCAACCCAAACCGGGCTCCACGCGGCCCAGCGGGCGCAGCCGACAACCGGGGGGCACAGCAAGGCCAACCAGCGCCAACAACCGGCCATCCCGCCAAACCACGCGGGAAGAGTTGGCCAATAGCCACCCGGATGAGAGCCTATTCTAGTGCAACAAGTTGCAGCGGGGAAGAAATCGGTTGCCAATTAAAGGGTTAAGCGTTAGGTTCGGGGCAGCCATGAACTACGACCTATTTGCTACCAAAATCCCCCACCCTTCCAAGGCCGAAAAAGAGAAGCACCGGGAACAACTGATCCACGAAATCAACAACACCCCCCTGACCAAAGACCAGAGGGATGCGGCCTTCCGGGCGGCAGCCGACAAGACGGCGGAATGGGCTAAGGACCAAATCCAACTCATCGTGGAGGATGAGGCCCGGCTCCGGTTGGAGTTCGAGGCCGCATGCGAGGAGGATAATTCCCTTGCTAACATTCCCCCAGCGGCCAAGCGGGCGGTGCATGACTTCGCATGGCAACAAGGCGGTGGGGCTCGCCGCGATGTCCATACTTGCTACCTTGAGGTCACCGACCTTGTTCGGCAGGTTGTGGGGGCATTGGATGCCGAGGGTGGGTTGGCCTTTGCCACAACGGTTGCCCTCAACGATGCCCAAATGGAAGCCCGCATTGCCGGGGAGATTCTTGATGCTGTCAACATCCCAACCAACGGGCCGGAGGGCGTTGGGGAGCGGGAGGAGCTAACACTCTCCCAGCGCGTCCGCATCCTAGCCGCCGGGAGGGGGCCAATGGTATGAGCCGCTCAACTGGCTATTGTCGGTTCCCGGATGGGACCATCAAATACTTCCTCTATGATGGCACCGTTAGCTACGTGCGGGCCAACCTTTATGACTCCCGGAGGAAGCATGGGAGCAAAAGCTCAACCTCGTCCGGGCGGCCAAAGCGGATTACAACGTGCAAGAGGTCCAACTCGCTATCGACTACGGGGATGGGATGAGTTGGGAAGCAACCGCCGACCTTGGCAAAATGCGCATCCTTGACCGCTTGCAACCCTTTGAGGAGATCGAACCCGAGCCGGGGGATTGTGGGTTTGGCTATGGGAGCGGAAGTTGCTCCATGCACACCCCGGATGATGGGTTGCCGGTTTGGGTGCAGGAAGAAATAGCAAGGCTCCGTGCGATTCCTGTTGCCAATGATTCGGTTAAGCCATAATGTCACCCCATGAGCAAATTCGCCCTTCCTAGCCACACCAAGGTAACCCTCCCCGCCGATGTCCGGGACGCAATTCGCAATGGTTCCAACCTTGCATACCTTTTCAATGAAACCGAGGCCGAGGAGTTCCAACTCAAAGCCTCAACGGAGTTCCAAGTCCAAGGGGCAATGCTGCGGGACAGCTTCATTAGCTGCCTTGTCATGCCTCGCGTGTTCCCCGCCGGGACAACCGCCTACGCCTTCCGGCACCCCCGCATTGGGTATTCCAAATACGTTTGGGTGGGTGATGAGCAATACCCCGCCAAGGGCGCGGACATCATCCATTACGGCACGGACTTCACGGTGGTCCTTGTGGTTGATCTTGGGGGCCATAAGTGCCTCGCCAATGCCTTCAAAAGCATAACCCTCCCGGTCCCCCAAGTGGTTGGGATTGCTGATTAAGCAGATTCCTGTTGCCAATGATTCGGTTAAGCGTTAGGTTCACACCATGCAAGCAAAACAAGCCAAAACCGAAAGCCCGATCTACACCATTACGGCCACCGCCCTTGTTGGGGTTGAGGCCAGCATCAAGGAGCGCGTCGTTAGCCAACTCAATGCCCGCCTCGCTACTATGACCAAGGCCCTTGGGGCCGTTGGGATGGATGCCAAGGCAGTTTACGACTACCCAAGTTCAACCAAAACCCCAAGCCGCACCGCCTACATCCGGGCGGTTGCCGACTATAACTTCTGCCGGTCACACTTCACCGCCCTGCCTAACCAACGCAACTGGCGCAACGAACCGATGATTGTTGCCCTCCGCGAGGACAGCGCAGCAACCATTGACAAGGAAGCGGCAGAATATGCCAAGGCGGCCACCGTTGCATTTATCCACAAGCTGACCGGCAAGATGGAAAAGCATTTGGAAGCCCACCCGGAGTTTGGGAAAGCCTTCCGCTGCGAACACCTTGGCAACATGTGGGACGGCAGCACCGTTATTTACCACACTCAAGCGGGGATGGTCCGTTGGGCAACCCAAACGATAATCAATGTTTCGGTCCTCGGCAAACTGTTCAACCAGTTCCCCACCCGCCTCATTAAATAACCAAAGCCGGGCGGGGTTCAACCCCCCGCTCGCTGCAACAAGTTGCACTAAAATATGACTGATGACAGAGAAGCCGCCTTTGCGGCCACCGCCGATTGCTACCAAAAAGCCCTTGCCGTCATTGAGGGGCTCAAGGCCCAACTGCGGGGGGAGCATTGCACCTGCTCCGACCCGGTAAACGATGGGGATTGCCCCTCTTGCAAGGTTGCCAAATACCCGGAGCTTGTCAAAGAGTTGGTGGGGGCATGGAAGCAGGTGTTTGCCAACATCCCAAACGAACCGGCCTCCCCTATTGTCTACCATGTAGGCTACACTTGGAGCGGGCTAGGCAATGGGAGCGGCAATGGCCGGTGTTCCATAACGCGCAATGACCCCATCCGGGGGACGGAGGACCTTGAGGGCATAGAGGCATCTATCCTCGCGGGCACCAAACCCCTCCCCAAGAATGCGGTGGTCTTGGTCAACAACTGGCAGAGGTTTGAGGAAGCATGAGCACCATCTATTACGCGGGCATAGGGAGCCGGGCAACGCCCCCGGTCGTTTGGCAGGTTATGCGGGAGGCCGCATTTGAGTTCGCCCAGCTTGGTTGGGTCCTTCGCTCCGGCGGGGCGGACGGGGCGGACAGCGCATTTGAGGCCGGTTGCGTGTTGGCACGGGGGCAAAAGGAAATCTTCCTGCCCTCCTATCGGTTCAATGGCAACCCCTCCCCCTATTATTCCATCACACCCGAGGCCCTCACATTGGCCGAAGCGCACCACCCCAAATGGGAACGATGCACGCCGGGGGGTAAGAAGCTCCACGCCCGCAATGGCTACCAGATTTTGGGTTTTGACCTGCATACCCCCTCAACCTTTGTCATCTGCTGGACCAAGGATGGCGGGGGTGGGGGTGGAACCGCGCAAGCCCTCCGCATTGCCTTTTCCGAAGGCATACCAATCCTTGACCTTGGGGGCATAGCGCAGGACGTTGATAGCCTCCGGGCAGCCGTCGATAGCTTCCTAACTGCCAACAACCTATGAACCGAATGTCGCCCAACCAACGAAAAGAGTTCCTTGGGGTCCAAAACCTCAAAGCCCGCGAGATGTGCGATTGCAGCATGCGCAACCGATATGTCTGCCAATGCTCCCTCTCCCTCAACTATGCGCGGGCCATGGCCAAGCGGGTGGCCGCTGCAACGTGCAGCAATGGCAACGTCCATGCTTACCTCCGGCACCGGCTCCTTGTGGCCGCCGGGTTAGAGCAACCCATCCTCAAGCCAACCCCAAAGGGCAAGGAACCCCGCAAGGCCATCTATTGGCAGGACCTTGATGGACAAGCCGAAGTGCGAGAGGGTGAAGGCGGTTGGCTTTCCGGGGAATGCTTCGTCTACTGGACCGGCGGGGATAAGCAACTGGCCCATGACCGGCTCAAAGGCATGGCGGCCCGCACCAAACTCCATGGCCAAATGCTGGCCCCAAAGGCCCCCCGGTGATAGCCTTTGGGTTGATGAATAAAACAAAGCAAGGCGAAGTAATTGAACTCATTCCCGCCATCTTCGAGCGAGAGGTTTTGCACTCCAAAATCCCGGTCGTTGTGGACTTTTGGGCAAGTTGGTGCGGCCCCTGCACTATGCTGGCCCCCGTCCTTGAGCAAATAGCCAAGGAGAGGGCCGGACAAATCAAAGTTTGCAAGGTGAATGTGGAGGATTGCACGGAACTCGCGGCCCAATTTGGGGTCCGCAACCTGCCAACCGTCCTCTTCTTTAACCATGGGGATGTCCAATCACAAATCGTTGGCAAGGTTTCGTGGGGGGAAATCCTCGCGGGCCTTGAATTGGAGCAGATGAAATAAACTGTTGCCAATTAAAGGGTTAAACCCTAACCTTCAACCAGTTGCGGCCATGCCGACCGTCGCATGCGATAGGCCACCGGCATGGCTTGCAGCGAACCCTTTTATGAAACCAAACTACCCGACCCTAACCATCGAACGCAGGGGCAAATTCTCCGGCCAAACCCCTAAGTGGCCCATAACCCACGCCCAACTCCGAACGGTTGTGGTGCGTGAGATTGCCTCTGATAAGCAGCAAATCCTCTCCACCATGACCGCCGTGGAGGCGCAAAGCCTCGCCTTCCGGCTCATCTCGGAGCTTGAGGCACAGCATAAATTCATCGACAAAATCACAAAAGTCACCATGAAGGCAAACACCCTCTTGGATACGATCCTCCCCTAACCATGAACATCGGCGACATTGTTATCCCAATCCCCGGCCTTGGCGTTTTGCGCTGTGGCAGCGGGGAATACACCCACGCTATTTGCGTCTCGGTTGAGCCCTTTGTGCTTGTCTCCGAGGAGGCCGATATGCTTTGGAGCGCAACCGCAAAACTCGACCAGTTCACCCCGCTATGCCGGGCGAACGAAAAGATTGTCCAACGCTGCATCATGCGGGCGTGGTCGGATGCCAAAGTTGGCTCATGGATGCCAGCCCTTGGTTGGGGGCTCAATGTTGTGGAGGTTCCCCCGGTTGCCTGTGCGGTGCTTGACTTGGAGCGGGCGGTTAGTGCCCTTCAAAACCGGGTAAAGCTGGCCGCCGTGGCGGGCTCCGAAGCAATCCAACGTCGCAACCAAGGTATCGCCGACATCATGGCCGAAGCAGGGGCCAACGACGAGGATGCTGCCTTTCGGATCACCAAGGCGTTGGAGCGGGCCAAGGCCGAGCGGGATGAAATCCACCGGGAGATGAACTACCTATGAGCGAGCCCCTTGAACCCGGTGGGACTTGGACTTGTGAATGTTCCAAAGCCCACACCCTTCCCGCCTATGTTTCCGCGCATTGGGAGGTCAACCTAACGCATACCTGCCCCTGCGGGCGTCGGCATAATATCAAAGCCGGGGTCATAACCTTGGTCCAAACCAAAACCAAGGGGCAACGCCCGGCAACGCCCAAACCCATCCAACCATTCCCCGGCAAATGTCAACTCGCCGATGACCTCCCCGGAAGCTATTAACCATGAAAATTCTCCGCACCATTGCAACTATCATCCTCCTCATCTATTTGCCGGTGATGGCCTTTTACGCCTTCCACCTATGCTACCTCCATGGGCGGCATTACCTTGATGATTTCTGCTTGGGGTATGCCTTCCTCGCCATCGGTTGGTGGTTGCAGTTTGCTTGCCAAGTCAAGTTCTCCAAAGTCCCGCTGCAACAAGTTGCAGAGGAATCCGTGGAGGAGGAACCCACCAAGAAGTCGGGGGGCATCCACCCCATTGGGCGCATTGTGGCCACCTTCAATGGAGCAGACGGCCCCCTATTTACCCGAGACTTTGATGGTTGGTGGTTTGAGTGGGATGGTTGCACCCCTATGCTCACCCCCCCGGATGAGGTTATGAACAAGTGGTTAGGCCACCAACGCAAGCGGGGCTTTTTTGACATTGAGGGCACCCTTTACCCCATGGCAAACATCGTATCCATCTCAATGGAACGCACCCAAATCGAAACGGAACCCGTGGACATATAACCATGAGCACAACCGCAAAACTCGTCCTCCATGTTGAGGTCAATTATGCAACCAACGGTGTATCAATTGATACCCTCGAACGTCGCCTCCGGTCCATGGTCCTTGAGGGGATAGGGGATGGTGCTCTAACCGGCGGCACCGAGGCCGAGATGGATAACATGTGCATGACCATCACGCGGGGCGCGGGGGATGCCCCAAAGGCCAAGCAACCCGATGCTGTCCAAAACGTAGAGCGGCTTGTCAGGGATGCCGTCCAACCCTTGGCGGGGCAACGCATAACCCCGGAGCTTCGGGCCAATGTAGTGGCCGCCACGGTTGCGGCAATAGCCCAACCCAAACTGCCCTGCCCCAACCATGCGTTCATCTCCCTTGCCGATGACCGGGTTACATGGTTTTGCCCGGATTGTGGGGAACAAGAACCCAAAGCATGATCCTCTCCGCGCACAACCGGGCACCGTGGGTTACCTCCGCAACGATCTCCGAACAAGGGGGGCGGGTTACACTCATTGTTGTGACTCAAGCCGGGGGCATCGTTGCCATGCAAACCCACCCGAGCATTCAAAAAGCCAAGAAGTATTACTCCCGCAACTATGGGGCCAAAGGCCAGAAGGTCCGATGGGTCCCGCAACTAACCGCCGAACCATGACGCATACATACGCAACCCTTGAGGTCGCCCCCGAAACCATCGCTGACCTTCGCTCCCGCCTCCTCCTCGCGGTGGGGCCGAACGAGCTTAAAAACCATTACACCCTGAACCCCGGTGACAAGGATGAGGTCACCCTCTTGCCCGGTGTTGGCCTCTATGCCAAACCGCCGGGTGGGGATGACAAGCCCTTCAACTTGGAGGCCCACTATGCCTATGAGGCTAAGGTGATCTCCCGTTGGGCCTTTAGCAATGGCTGGGCGGTTGGGGACTCCCGCACCCTCTCGATATTCATTACGCAGAACTGCATGCCTATACCCGTCAACCCAATAGCCGAACACCTCAACGTCACCCAAACATTTACCCAATTATGATCTTCGCCATCCGAGCCCTCTATCTCCGCATCGCGGAGGCCCTTGCCTACGTCTTCCTATGCCGGGCACCGCTCCAAAAGTCCTACGACGATGCCATTGCCGAGCATGAGCGCAACGCCCGTGAGGCCCTTGAGCGTGTCATGGTCCCATGGGCCGAGAAGGAGGACCGCCTATTAAACCTCCCCCTTGATGGCCTTGCTTGTGATGCTTATGAAAGTTATTGCGGGGCACGCCATTGGAAATCATTCAACAACCAGCCCCTCCCCCAATGGCCAGATGTCTCCGGGGACATCCGGGAGGGCTGGCGGGCGGCGGCCAATGGGATGTTCATGCGGCTAACCGGCCACACGCACCCCGATGGCATCCACCCAAGGAGCCCGGCAACCAAGGAGCCCGCTGCCTATACCGGCGACACGCTATGCCCCAAATGTGAGACAACCCATTGGATGCACGGCCCTTGCCCGGTGGTTGCCACCCCAACGATGCGGGGCAATAAGGAGTCGCGGGTTATCTGGGAGGGTGCCATGGCTACGGCCCCGGTATGGCCCTTGTATGTGGCGATTGGGGAGAATGGCACCATCCTGCGGCATATTGGGGAGAATGTTTACAAAAAGGATGCGGGCGAATGGTCCGTTGAGGCCGCCTTCAATGAGAAGGGGCACTTGCTGGTCCTAGAGGGGTGTGATTCCCGCCTCGCCCATTTGGTAGGGGGACGCCTCTTCCCCGCCTCGGAATGGGAATGGAGGGAGGACAATGCGGGGTATATCCCCGATGCTAAAAAGCATGAGAAGGAATAAACTGTTGCCAATTAAACGGTTAAACGCTAACCTCCGAACCTAGCCCAAAAAGGCACCAAATACATGAGAGCATACATTCCAAGATTCACCGACAACAAGCACCGCGATTTCAATGGCACAACCTATGAGAAAACAACCGGGGGCGTCGTTGTCCGCACCATGCCAAAGCCCGTGGAGTTGAAGCGGGAAATCCGCAAGATGAAAAAGGAGGGCCGGTTGGAATCCTTCGTGGCCGAGGTTGCCAAGCAACGCGAAGCCAACCAAGCCCAAAAAGCCCTTGCTCTCCCCGCCTCCCATGAATAAACCACTGCAACAAGTTGCACTAAAAGCAACGGCACGTGAGAACCTCCGGGAGCTTGTAAAAACCTACGGAATCTTCCACATGAAGTTGAGCGACCTGTTTCGCATGGCCACAAATCCCGAGGCGTTGCTATACGTGCCAAACATCTCCCACGATGATTGCTATGCCATCTTCTCGGAGGTCAAGCATGCCGAGCGCATGAAGGAGCAAGCATCCCTTTGGGGGTTCCAGTATCTTCGCTTCTATTGTGCAATCATCCACCACTCCGAAAACTATTAACCAAACCAGCAAACTTATGCCAAAGCCAACACGCCAACCAACGCCAACCCTCCCGGACAATTACACCATCAAGATTGAGCGCAAGCCGGGGGAATCCCACCTCGTCCAGCGGTTCAAACTCTACCGCAACGGCAAATACATCTGCAAATGCGGGTGGAAGGTGATCAGCCGGGGCGCATTGCTCAAACTTGGAACCCTGCGGGCTATCCAAGATAATGACAAGCTAACACCTCGCGCCATTGTTCCCGGCACCGTGGGGGCGCTCAAGGCCGCAATCAAGGACTCGGGCATCTTGCCAAAGCCAACCATCCTCAAGCCCATGCAGGTCCCACCTCAACCCATCGGCAAGGCGTTCAAGTATGCCTCCCTCAAGGATGTTAAACCCGGCCAAGTTGTCCTGTTTAACCAAGGCACCCACCTTTACCGGGCGCGGGTGGTTAAGACGGACGCCCATGGGCTCCTTGCCGACTATGTTGTGCGCGGGCGGTTCCCCCATCCCCACAGTCTCTTCATCGCATTGGATCAGGTTTGCCTTGAGGACCTCACCGATGGGCCAAACAATGCACAGCAGGTGGAGGCCAGCACATCGGGGGGCACGCCCCACTACAAGGACAAGGATAGTGACGCCCTCTCCTTGTCTGCCGCATACCTCAACAACTTGGCGGGGCGCATGGTTGGCCCAATGGGTCCGGTGGCTTATAAGCTCAAAGCGGTGGCCAAGCGGTTGCAGTTTATGGCGGGGAAGAGAACCATGGAGGTAACCCCCTATGAGGAGGACACCATCAAAAACCTCTTGCTTGCTTTCAATATGGATGACTCCATCCCGGTGCGTGAGTTGAGCAGTTGCAAGGGCAAATCCCGCAAAGCCGCTGCCCTGCGCATCCTCCATAAGATGGACCAGAAGGGTTAGGGCCATGACGCGACACTTCCAAATCAGTTACCAAACCGCAACGCCCGGACGCACAACGCTAACGGGCACCATCGTTGCCTACAACACGCAAGGGGCGCTCGAAGCCACAACGCAATTCGTGCGCGACAACTTCCTTGCCATCTATGAGGTCTGCAACCCCGGCCTCCCGCCGGAAGTCTACCGGGGGAGTTTCACCCCGGCCCACTATTATTAAGCCATGATTATCAACCCACACCAACCGCAAGCCGAACCAAGGGCGGGGGATAGACCCCAAAAGGAACTCCGCATAGGGGAAGCGATGTGCGGGCGCAGCATTAACAGCATAACCATGAGCGCAGCCGAGCTTATGGCCATGATCCACCCCAACGCCAAGACAAAGGCATGGATTCGCCAAAGCATCCTCCCAAGGTTTGGTGCCTATGATGCGAGCAACGTCAACCCCGACCCATACTGAGCCATGAAACTCATCGACCAAGTAACCATCCTCCGGGAGACAGCCGAGTGCAATACCGCCGAGGAAGCCACCGCAACCATCCAGAGCCACCAATGGGCGGGGTGGCGCATATCAAACTCATGGTATGAAAATTCCAAATGGTATTACACGTTTGAGAAGGTTGTCGAAGAGGGGAAATAACCATGGGCATCCCCAAACTAAAGTTCGGCCAATCCAACCTCGTCGGCGGGGGTGAACTCTTAGGGCGGGGGGCAAGGCCAATCAACTTCCTACTAATGCAAGAGCATGACTATGTAGAGGTGTTGCCCGATCAATATGTCCCCCTGCATATAGTAGCCAAACATCTCGTCGGGGTTGCCTCCTCCTATTGGTGGTCAAGGCATAGGGGCCAAGTCCTCCGCATCCCGCACCAACGCCATCGCCTTATCGAACTATGACAACCAGCTTCAACCCGTTCTCGCCTCCTATGGTGCCCGCACCCCAACCCCCCAAAACCAAATCGGCGGGGGTGGTTCCGGTAATGCCCATTAAGCATATCTGCAAGCATCCTCCGGGTAGTCTCATGGTAGCTATTAAGCCAACCTTCCCATTCTTCATGGTATGGCGTTCAAGGAGCATTTGTAACTGCGACCTCATCGCCCTATTGAGGCAAGCCATTGAGGTGGCCCATGCCCAACCCGGAACCCCGGTAGGAGTCCCCCTAAGTAAAAGGGAACAATTAAACAATGATTCGGTTAAACGCCCCGGACTAATTGTTTCCATAATTGCCCGCAATCTTCTGCGCATTGCACACCTAAAGGGGAAACCCGGCAAATGAGCAGCAACAAGCCAAACATGAACACCGCCCAACGCATTGTCCGGGTAGCAACCCTTGCCCTCCTAACCTTCCTCATTTTGCGGGGGTGCGATGCAAGCATCAACCCCAAGGAGGAAGTAACCGTCCACATCATCAACTCCTTCAACGATCCAGCCCCAACCGCAACAACGCCCGCCCTCTAACCAACCCTTTCTATGCAACAACTCGACATCCATATCCAAGGCGACAACCGGGATGAACTGCAAAAGCATCTTGCATCCATAACCGCCCTTCTATTGGAGGGGCAAAACTCCGTGATCGTTGGGGGCAACTATAACTTCCAAGTCTCCGGCATCCCAACCCCAACGGCCCCGGCCCCCGGTTATGGCAACGTCCAAACCTACCAAGCCCCGCCAACCCCAAGCCCTCAACTCCCCCCGAGGGAAGAGGTCAAACCGAAGACCCTAACCCCGGCCCAACTCAAAGCCCTTTGCCCGGTTGGCAGCGTTGTCCGCATGGTTGCCAATTTGCGGGGGGCCTTGCCATGGGATACCTCCGCAGCAACCGCTGACCGCATTGTCTATGCCCACCCCGTTGCCAACACCTTCGCTTGCCGGTGCGACCTCCAACTCCCCTTCACCATTAGCCTCAAGACCGTGGCCATAACCCAAACCGGGGACCTCATCCGTTTTGAGTCCAACCGGAGCCGGGCGCATTTCGCAACCTTCCGGGTCATGCCAACCCCGGCCCCAACCCCCGCAGCATGAAGCTGATACCCCGGCCCGATTTGAATGAGGCGGCCACGTATGCCTTGGAGATGTCGGCTCCCTATTGGTCGGATGAGGCCAAAGCGTTGGGCGTTATTGCCCGCGCATGTGGCAACCCGGCCAGCAACCCCGACAATATAGCCGTGGAGGTCACAACGGATGAGGCCACCCAAACAACATCCATCCGGTTATTTATCCCCAAAGCACCCTCCCATCAACTGGACCTCGGGCGCATCCGGGTCTGCGGGACATGCAAGCATTTGAGGCGGGCGTATCCGGGGGCGGCCAATGGGTTGTGCCACCATGCCAACGGGGGCTTCGCAATACCGGCCCTGACCGAGCACAAGGCATGCTGGGAAAGCCATGATGCTTCCGATGTTGGCCCGTCCCCAAAACCACTGCAACAAGTTGCACTAAAACTCAAACCGAAGGGCCGTGTCATTGACATGGGTTAGCAAATGGAAGTATTCATCCGAGAGGTTGATGGGAGGCAGCATTATTGCACCGTCGTTGACAATAAATACCCGGCGGCGGTTGAGGCATTAGAGGATGTCCACAATGATCTGTCCCGGCGGGGGCTTCAACACAAGTGGATCAAGGAGAGTGACCCAATAAATGGAGTGACCCTCCTCATGGTGCCCCTGCAAACCAAACGCCCTCTATCCCTTGCCAATCTAACCGGCCCGGCCCCAACCCAAACGCCAACCCGCCCAAATGGGGAGCGGTTTAAATGCGCCACCTGCACTTGGTGGAGTTTCTCCTCCCGCGATAATGAGGGGTATGCAACCTGCCGGAGCCCTCATGCCAAGCAAACCGTTGTCCCCAACTTGAGGGGGGACCCGGAGCGCGGGTTGGATGTTGGCATGCAATACCACGCCCTCGGCGATTGCCTTGCAACCTTGCCAATCGCGGGGTGCTCCCATTGGGTGCTGGATGCGGGGGCAATGTTTGGCCCGGCCACCAATAACAACGCGGTCCAGCCCTTGGCAAAGACAACCAAGCCCAAACCAAAGGGGCGCATCATCGACATGAGCTAATGCAAGCACGCCTTACATCCGGCAACACGGGCGACGTTTGGTTGGTCCTTGTGCCCGACAACCGGGAGGAGTCGGACGTTGACCTTGGCAACATGGCCGTGCGCTTTATCCGCGATGGGGTTGACCACCAAATCATAGACGATGGGTTGTATGGGCAAATCGCGGTGCGGCTGGCCTTTAAACCAACAACAACCCCGACCACCCAACCGGCTGGCCCCCTATTAGACGCGCCAAGGGTTCGTCTGCTGGACATGGGCTAGGGAATAGCATATCACTCCCCCCATTATGAACGCGCCAGCCAACAACCCCGCCAAAACCGAACTTGCAACCCTCTGCCGCATCGCCGAGGTAGCCCTTGCCACCCTTGCATATTTGTTAGAAACAAGTTGCCAATGATTCGGTTAAGGGTTAGGTGTCAGGCATGCAAGCAACCGCAACCCACCAACCGAAGGCCAAAACCAACAAGCAACTCGTCGCCGAATATAAGGCGTTGAAGAAGGCATACTTTGCCATTGGCAACAGCCGGGAAAACATAGCCAATGTCCGCCGGGCGGTTGGGGAAGCCGGGGCCAAGGATGATTACAAATGGGCCAAACGCATGGAGGAACTCTGGGTTCAAGAAGCCAATGGTTATACTCGCCG
>Ga0302271_10002033_pt1 | contig 18700 bp, 14 predicted proteins | sample III_Bog_N1_1_FD_198767 | JGI IMG/M metagenome (GOLD analysis project Ga0302271, IMG submission 198767) | Peat permafrost microbial communities from Stordalen Mire near Abisko, Sweden - III_Bog_N1_1 | ecosystem: Environmental > Terrestrial > Soil > Wetlands > Peat | place: Sweden: Abisko...
TAGATCACATTTCCCCTCTTTATTGCTTATGCATTTTTGTCAAATTCATTCCATTTGTTTTAAACCCTTAACCCCAGATTGCAGCCTCTTTATTGTATTAAATCATAGCTTCTTCTCCTTGACTGAGATTAACGATTATTAATGTGCTTCTTGGATTAGATTGATTCTAATCTATTATTCACCCCATTCCGCTTCTTTAATTTTCCTTTACATATCGATATCTCTATTCCCTCCGCATATAGAATTCCACTTTTTTTACTTTTCGTTTGAATTCAGCGCTTTCTTTTTAATTTCACCTCTAGCCTAAATTTATGAGGAGTATCTTAATCGTTAACCTCCAATGTACCATTTAAACTCTCTATTATTTTCCTTCGCTAAATGAAAATAATCTACCAGAATGAAGAAAACAAATCGTTCAGTTGGATTTGTTATTCAAACAATATGAAAATAAACTAAAGATCTAATTGGGAGTGTTAAATACCAAATAAAGTGCAATTAATAGTAACTAATAATTAAAAATAAAGTCAAAGAGAGGCTGATTACTGTCTGGAAAATCTTAATAAAATGCTATCATAAAATAGAAATCCAAGTGTGGGTAAATTAAGGAATACCTTTGCTTTTTGGAATAGTTTGTAGATATTTGTAAGTACTTCCAAAAACAGAAAGAAAAAAAGAGAGAGTGATATAAATATCTTATTAAGGGTTTCCATCTGTGTCTCCCCCTGCATATCTTAGTGCAAATACCTAATCGAAACCACAGTGGCTTTAGAACCCCTATGAACACAATCAATCGTGTGATCAAGCGCTTGGATGTGTTTGGTGCGCCTGTGGGACTTGTCTCTGACAAACACTCAGAGTATCGCAGTGTGTTTGGTTCTGTGATGAGCATACTCTCTTTTCTGTGTATCTTTTTATTTTTCAGATCCAGTAAGATAACGCTTGTCTCTTCTTTTGATGGTTTTTATCAGCTACCATTTTACCATTTCCTTATCTTGCCCTTTTCCTTGCAGGCCTGCTGAGCTTCATCACGAAGGACAAAGTAATATACAGTGTGGATTCGTAGTACTCTCAGTCTCCTTCCTGGATTGGAGTGAATAGGACAACCTTCATGTTTGCAGTTGGTTTTGAACAGCCTAACTCTGATTTCACAACCTATCCTTTTTTTAATGTTACTGCTACATAAACGTAAAAGATTCAAAGCATTAGACACTATTGTTCATTCTTTTATACTTGCAAACAAACATATGTTAAAAACAGCTATTACAAAATGAATGGGACTACTCGTGTGAAGACTACTAAAGTCGTGGATTTGGAGCCATGCACTGAGGAACACTTCTAACTCATGGGAAGAGTTTTGTATGAGAAAGTTGCTATTCTTAACTCCAACAACTTCCTGTGTCCAGAGTAACTAACAATTTTAAATACTGTTCTTCATATGATTTTTCCTAATAGATTAACGTAAACAATGGACTTGGAAGGGCAGTACACAAGTGACTTGTTTTCCTTCGTGAAGATCATAGTCTCTCGATGTGATAATAAATACAAACTTTACGACTAACGAACCTGGAAACCTTTATCATGTGGATCGGACACTGACTATAATAAGTTCTTAGTGGATGTTTAGAAGCCTAGAGTCAGTTTCTACACTAGCGACTACAACATCAATCCCTCTGAAAAATCCAACTATGCCTAGCCTTTTATTCAGAACCAGTAGAGCTTCTCATTCGTGCCATTATCCATGGTGAAATCAGCTGATCTCTTCGTGACGCCTTACAACACGAACACGAATGAAAGTGTCTGGACAGATAACTTTGGGAATGAAGAAACGTTCAACGTGCTGCAAGTAGAAGATACAGTAGAGACATCTGATTACTTAACAGGGAGTAGCGCATTTGTGAACTTGTTTCTTCGTCGTAGTCCCAAGACTTATGTGATCATGAGATATTACAAGAAGATCGCTGATGTGATGTCCTAAATTGGAGGGCTAGTGAAGTGTGTGTTCGTGCTGTTTGGATATTTCGTAACGAAATATAATAAATTCCATTTTAGATTGGAACTAGCGAATAAACTGTATACGTTTCAATTCAGTAGCTAGAAGGCAGTTTCAGAGAAACATGCGAAACAGCAGGAATTGCTCGAGGAAGGGAAAGAAAACAGCATTAATCATAATAACAATGGAACATCACATCAGCCATCCAACAATTCGAATAGCCAAAATCGACAGCAACCATAATAATAGTTGGTCCCAGCTAGTTCGGCATCTCTCGATAGAGAAATCAGTGATCATTTAGGGCTAGTGGATCACCATAAGCCTCATAAAATCCATCGAGGCAAGACAACTGCACCTTCGAATAACCATAACACATCAACTAATAATCCCCTAAAATAACACATAGTCTCCTTCCCAGGTAGTCCAAGTTTTCCTAAGACCCTTGAAGCCTTCAAGCAAGCCCATAAAGCAGAGTAGCGTTCCGTGCTTCTGGAGTACTTTGAGAAGATCATGTCGACGACGAGAGCTGTAAAAACCTCTGTGACGTATTTTCTGAGTTTCCTGACTTTTGGGAAGTGTTTTGTGACTGAAGAGACAGCACTGATTAAGAAAGCGCAAGAGTTTTCCAAGAGAGACATGGATATTTATGTGATTCTGGATAAGCTGCAAGAAATCGAGAAGATGAAGAAGGTGATTTTCTCGAGCGACTAGATAACTTTGTTTAATTTCTTTCCGAAACCAGTGATAAAGAAGGATATAAAACTGTATTAGAATAAGAGTCTCAGGGAGTTCAATATGTAGAAGAACAAACAAAGAAGAAACCACACGAAGTAATTCTAATCGGAAAAAGATCATATGCATCATGTCGATAGTCCGAGGTCATAATTGAAAATATAAAGTGAGGGATTCTAGGGCAGTGGACATCTATTCAAAGAAAGAGATAACTTCACGACCATCGAAGCTTACAAAGTATTTAAAAATAGAGGCACTAGAAATCATTGATTTGGGTACTTGTTGTTGTCCTCTTGACATTTGATTCTTTTTTCTCTATTGTAGAACTTATTCTCAGCTTATGCGGTACTGACAAGAGGAGCAGAAGCAACTTAGCCGTAAGAGCAATATCTTTTACCTTTTGAATTTCCTATTTACTGATTCCCTGAAATTTTTGAATTAGTTACAACTAGAAGCTAATAGAACAATTGGGTGTTGAAGTTAGGAAAGTTTTTGAATTGCAGAACTAACTGACGAATGCTGGGCTAGAGATGAGTCTGCTCCAAGGAGGAGAGAATCTCCATCATAAAAATAAAGGCTGTTTAGGGGAATCTTCTGAAAGCATCATGCATGAGTAGATGATCAAATTGAGGAGATTATCGCTTCCAGTTGGAATCGAAAAGACTTTTTAGTCTTAATCTGCTTTCAGTGATATTGAAGACGAAGCTATCTCGTTTGCTGGGTAAGTCAACACAAATAGTAATTATGTGAATGGTGATTTTAGTGGGGGAATTGGGTTTTCTTAGAAGGGTAAAATGTTCTAGCAAAGCCTGTAGATTCCTGATGAAAATGGATTGATTTCAGAGATACCTAATGAAAGTGTGGCTTATTTTATGCAGCAGAAACTCATAAAAAGAGTGTAGAATAATGGAAACACAAATCTCAATTATCTTTAGCACGTTGCTAAATTCCATAATAATTCAAGGGATAGTTCCTAAAATCCCATGAAATACTAAGATTTACACTAGAAAACCATCGATTTTACCAATAATTCTGAAACAGATGGTCAAGGAATGAGTTCTAATAATGCAAGCTGCTTTATTACTCCAATAATAAGAAATCCAGAGATTATTCCCAATAATAATTCATAAGAAGATGCAGAGAAAGTTACTGTAATAACAGAAAATAATAGCAAAAGTAAAAAAGTTAATTTACAAAGATAATCATAGAGTCCAATAATGAAGACACTTAATAGAAGAGAAAGTAGCCCTTCTCAATTCAATAACAGACCTTCAGTGAACGTATTACTGCAAGGATAATTTTAATAACATTTTAATTAGCAACCACAATCTCATCAACAGTAGGTTAAACTCAAAGGTAAAACTTTTGATATCCCTTGATATCTCTTAATAAATAAAGCAACCATTAGGACTCAATCAGTTGGCTTCATTTATTCACATTTATTGTACCCTGAAAATGAATCTTTGATTGTGTTGAAAAATATGATTTATCAACTCATTTTTCAATATTATTTCCTCCAAACGACACAAATAGACAATCAATAACCTTAAATGAGCTCAACTGAAACACTTAAAATATTTTTGAATAAATATTTGCACAATTTGGGAGCTGCTAAATATTAATATTAATTATGAAGTGTGTATTATTATGGTAAACTTATTTCCTAACATTTAAGCATTTCTTCGTCTTTCTTGCATTTGAACTTATTCATTTTATTATTGTTGTTGCCATTTTGGTACGAAATATCCCCTCTCTTTAAATATCTCCAAGTCTCATACTTGTTGAAATCATTAATTCGTTAGGTAATCTAAGAATAAGGCAAGTCAAACGATTTCAAGGATTTACAAGAAGGCTGAGGATGGGAAGAAGGAGAGGGGTAAAAAAGAAACAAAAAGTAATTAAGCACTGAAAAATAAAACAGCAACTGCAAAAAAGAAAAGAAATATAAATTATAACAAAAGACAGATAAACAAATAAGAAAGGATATCTTAATATCAAGAAAAACAAGTTCACATTTCGAATATCCCTTGCAATGAGTCGAGCAGTCCTTCAGCCATTCGAAGAATATTAAAAATCTCGTGTTTAGTTTGTATAAACAGTTGCAGTACTAGCAAGGAAGCCTCAGAACATTGAGGCTTTGCAAGCAGCGGGTGTCATGGCATTGCTGAAGCCGTTACTGTTGGATAACGTTCCATCGATTTAGTAAAGTGCAGCTCTAGCGTTAGGCAGGCTCGCGAACTATTCTGAAGATCTAGCAGAGGCAGTGGTTTCAGCGGATATCTTAAACCAGTTAGTGCTGAGTCTTTCGGAGTAGAATAGGTTCTACAAGAAAGCAGCTGCATTTGTTCTAAGGGCTGTCGCGAAGCATTCGGTGTCACTAGCGTAGAATGTTGTAGATTCAGGAGCACTCGATGCATTAGTTGTGTGCTTGGAAGAGTTCGATCCTTCCGTGAAAGAAGCTGCTGCATGGGCGCTGAGTAACATTGCCAAGCATTCAGCTGAGTTAGCCTAAAGTGTAGTAGATGTTGGAGCGGTGCCGTTACTTGTGCTTTGCATTCAAGAACCTGAAACTGCTTTGAAGAGAGTTTCCGCTGGGGCCTTAGGAGAAATATGCAGACACTCCTAAGAACTAGCTTAGCACGTCGTTGATGCAGGTAAAAAAGATTTTATTTGTTAAATTCAAAATAAATAGATCTCTATTAAGGGAGGTTCTGAAAGAGTTCAAAAGCAGGAGTTTCATTTTTAATTTTGTTCTTTTGTCCATTTAAAGGTGCTGTTCCATTCTTGAGCGCACTGATCCCTCATCATGATGCTCCATTGAAGAGACAAGTCTGCAATTGTCTGGGATACATTGCCAGACACACCATTGACCTAGCTGAGAACGTCGTGGAAGCAGAGATCTTCCCGAAAATCCTCTATCGTCTCAAAGATCAAGATCCACTTGTTCGCAAATTTGCAGCTACGTGCATTAGAGAAATTGCCAAGTAATCATAAGATCTCTCGAAGCTTATCTGCAATGCTGGAGGTGCTGTTGCTATTGTTGACTACATCAACGAAGCCAGAGACTAGGCAAGACTCCCAGGAATCATTACTCTTGGGTACATCTCAGCATTCGATGAGTCTCTAGCCATGAGTGTTATCTCAGCAAAAGGTATATTAATCATAGCCAACTTCATCTCTTCTCAATTTTCTGTGATAATTCATAATAAATTATTATTTATTTTCCTTTTAGGTATTGCCCCATTGAAAGATGCTTTGATCAACGAGAAATCTGACTTAGTTCAAGCTTCAGCAGCTTGGACTCTTGGACAAATCGGTGGCCATAGTCCAGATCACGCTAGAGCTATGGCAGAAGCTGACATTCCCAGCACATTACTAACTGTCTACAAATTCAAAGAGAGCAGTGAGGATTTAAAGAAAAAATGCAAGAAAGCACTTAAGAGCATCCTACAAATGTGCAGTTTCCTTAGCGCATTAGAGCCACTCATCTCCGAATCCCCTGATGACATCCTTCAATATGTGCTCCACTAGTTTGCTAAGACTCTCCCTCACGACAACCAAGCCAAGAAGAACTTCGTTTTATCAGAAGGTCTCAAGAAAATTCAAGAAATCAAAGCAGCTCCCGGATCGAAATTACGCTAGTATATCGATACCATCAACTAGCTGTACCCATAAGAGATTATTCAATTCTACTCACCTGGATACGAACAGACTCTTCTCAAGAAGCTAGAAGACTACAATACTGCAGATTGAGTTATATAGGAGAAACAATAACGGATAGAGAGGCTAAATATGTAGATTCCTCATTGCTTTCAACAGAGAAATCTCTTACATAATAATATTATTATTTTCATAATATTTCCGATATTCTTCGCTTAATTCCTCTTGTTTAGTTTCCCCAAGTTTAATCAAGTTTCTCCTATAACTTTTTCATTGTTTTTGAAATATTTCCCTCTTCTTCTTCTTTTTCTTTTTTTTCGATTGGGAGGGTCAACTGAATATCCTAAACAAATGAAAGATTGCTGGTCAGGAGAATCAAAATTAGTGTGAGATTATTGGAGAAGAAGTCTCGATATACCACTACCCTAATTAACCTCCACAATCTAAACTATATTTTCAGTATTTTTGTTTTTTCTTATTTTTCGAAGGGAATATATTAGTTTCTTATTTCTACAGATTATTAATGGAATACCTTCTTTCGCTGAGAACCTCTAAACCAGAAGAGCTCAATCTCCCTATTCGTGACACAGACTTGATTTTTACAAGAACCAATGCGGTCGAGAAGAGCACATAAGTCCCTAGCGATTTCCCAGAGAAAGAAACAAGTTTACTGTAGATGTGCAGTTCTGAGCTGTTCACGACTGAGCTGCTTGTGGAGTATATCTACAAGAAATATGAAATAAAAGGTGTGCATTAGTATCTCATCAATAAACTCTACTCTATGCCTCATTATGAAATGGACTTCTACATCACGTTTTTAGTGTAATTCCATGGAGCAGAATCCTTAATCGAAATCATGGTTTTTTTTGATTTGATTGAATCGGTTTTGAATATTATCATAAACAGGTAGCTAGCTATCACAAGAAACTCACCTGTTCTAGAGTAGTTCCTCTCACATCTCTCAGAAGAAAACCTTTCATTTTATCTCAAGGTTATCGAAGAGAAAAATAAAATAGATTTTCAATAAATTATTAAATATTCTACTTCTCTCTCTCTTCATCTTTATCAAATGCTAACTTGACTCTGCAAAACTAAACACAGATGATGTGGTGTTTGCAAGCTTATCAAGAATGCTGCAAGCTGCAGTAGTACACTGGATGGAAAGACAGATTAGAGAAACTTGAACGAGTAAGAAGAGTTATTGGGCTTAACAATTTAACTCATTTCTTTTTGCTTTTCAGATGATTGAAATGGGAATGGTGAATAGCGCTGTGACCAAAGACTTGCTGCTTCAAGCCTAGCAGGAAAACATCAGTCCAGAAGATATACTTAGTAAACAATTTCTATGATAGCCGTGGTTTGTTTTAAAAAATGTCTTTGGCTGAACTAGAAATCATGGAGAAGTTCAAAGACAAGGAGTACAGATCTAATTACAATATCGTGTTGAACAAATTCATAAGCAATTTGATAAAGATCTCAATTTACCTCAAATAATATCAAGAAACAGAGAGAAAACAGCGACTGAAAGAGTACATCCAGAAACTCAACAACTACATGCATCAAAATAGAGTCAAAAATAGGTACGCACATAATATGCAGGTTAAATACGAATAGCGAATAGCGCAGTTTGCGAGAGAACTTGAGGGATTTATTGATGATGATTTCTTGTTGGTAACGTTGTGTTATGTTTGCTGTTTAGTGGGGTGGAGTACTTCTAAGGCATTCTCATTCCGTTTGCCAAACAAAAAGGAGAAAAATTCCACTCAAATTTTGTAAACATTTTAACAAATAAGCCTTTTTTTTAATATCACATATTTCTGACATATTTTGGGTACTAATCATCTCCAAAGCTAGTGAACATTGTCGAAGGAGAGTTCTCAATTTTCAACACTAAGAAGCGTGCACCTTATAAGATCGTCTTTGAAACCGTTGAGTAAAATACCAAACCCATTTCTTATTTCCCAATTCTTACTTCTCTCATGTTTCCTCTTATTTTCCATGTTTTCCAAAGCATGAGCGAGATGAAGGAGCACATGTAGGATTTCGAGAAGCTCAGCTTTTGTTAACCCTATGATAACATCACAACCAACAGTGGATTAGATGAATTATAGGAAGTAAAATCTGAGAGTTCAGTTGATATCGACAGGGAATAATTCAAAGATTTAGCGAAATTCGCTGAACAACGAAGAATCGAAGAAATCGAGCAGGAGAAAGGAGTCATCAGATCAGTATTAACCACCAAGAACGTTGAGCAGTATACTATGAGGAAGCTTGATAGTCTAGTCAAGGAAGCAGCGTAAAATGAATCACCGTTGAAGAAATCCAGAGCATCCACATCATCAACAGGTATTGACACGTCGTTTTTGTCATCTCCAACAATCAGCTAAAGAGTTAGTGTGAGTCAAGTAACCAAAAGAGAATAGGAGAATAAAAGTAAAGCTCGAGAAAAGTTTGATAGAATCTTCCCAGCCAATGAACATCATTCAAATAGAAGACATTCCTTAACGAATGTAAATACGTTGCATATGAACAATGGTTAACACACAAATAGTAGAAGTAACAGTAGCAGTGGTAGTTCAGGGAATAATAGTATGACTGCTTCAACAAAGAATGGAGCTTCAAATGCTCAACCCCGCAAGAGTAGTGGTGTAAAATTGTAGTCGTAATGCTAATTTTAGCGTCATCGTAGGAATTCTCTTCATAAAGATGTGAAGATCAAGGACGTGATTGATTTCTTTAGGTATTTAAAGTCGAATTACACGAATAAGTTCACTAAAATCAATGCAATTTATAAGAACTTACACTACGATGTGATTGAAGCCACAGTCTATTAGCATAATCCTGATCGAGATCTCAAGGAATTTGAGTTCCCGAGATCGTTTGGGCCTTGGGGGTAGCTGTGGGAAGACAAGCAACAGATCCTCAAAGAAGCCTCTCCTTATAAGATCCTAGAAAGTTACCGTTTGAGACCGTTTATGATTAAAGGTGGAGACGATCTTCGCTAGGAACTGCTTGCGATGAATATGATTCAGAAATTCTAAGATATCTTTAAGAAAGCAGGGATTCCGTTGTTCTTAAAGCCTTATGAGATCATAGTCACCTCGGAAAGCTCAGGGTTCATAGGTAGGATAAGAACAATTTAAAATAAATATTACTCTAATAAATCTTCTTTTTTTATTAGAATTCTTGCCTAATACTCTCAGCATCGATGCGTTGAAAAAGAGTGTTCCCAATTTCAAGAATCTCAATGATTTTTACAGAAGAACATTCGAAGATTATTTTGAAGAAGCTCAGAAGAACTTCATTGAGAGTCTAGCCGGATATTCCTTTGTGTGCTTTATCTTGCAGATCAAAGATAGACACAATGGGAACATCCTTATTGATAATGCTGGACATATCATTCACATTGATTTCGGATTCATTTTGTCTATTGCACCAGGAGGAATCAACTTCGAGAAAGCACATTTCAAACTAACAAATGTATTAAAATAATGAGAAAAAACAAGGGAATGTGAGGGATAAATAAATTTTGCATTTTTGCTACAATGTTCTACTATTTTGTTTAAGGAATACTTGATGCTAATGAGTGGCAAAGAGTCTGAGCAGTTTGGATACTTTAAGTCTTTGATGGTAAGGGCTTTTATTGAAGCGAAGAAGCATGTTGATGCGATTTGCAACTTAGTGCAGATCATGCAGAATAACTCGACTCTGCCGTGCTTTGAGCAGTTCGACATGATACAATTCAGAGGAAGATTCAAGGAAAATGCCACAGATAAAGAAGTAATTTATTAATAATATGATTCAAGAATAAACTGATTATTATCAGAAATTAAGCTTTCAATTCTCATTGAGTTTGAGCGTTTTAATCTAATTTATTATGCTCTAGTTTATGGATTACGTTGAGGAGCTGATTCGAAGGAGCATGAACCGTTGGAGCACCTATTAATATGACAAATTTCAGTAGATTACTAACGGTATCTTACCTTGATTTTGGCTGTCTTAATATCTCCTGTGAATTTTAAAATATTTCTAAAAATTAGAAAATTCATTTGTAATATTTGTATCTTTTTGTGTGTATTTGTTGTTTTTTCTACTTACTTTCTAGCCGTTTCTGGGAATTGTTTGAATGTACATCTGCATTTTCTGTTCCCAAACATTTTTGTTTATCGACATATGATATTCTCTCAAGGGAATAATCCTAATTTAATCTGGGACTCGACAAAAGTTCCCCTTAGTAAAGAGAAACAAGAAATGGAAATCAGAAAAAAAGAAGAGCCTCTAACGTTAATCACCGAATGGGATAAAAGCAGAATTAAGCCTCTCTTCAAATCCTTCGACAAAGGTAGTCAATTAACTAATCATGGTTTGTGTTGTTTATTCCCTAATTTATTACTATTTGTTTTCTTCAAAAAACAAAGATAAAAAGGGATTTATTCCTCTAGAAAAGCTTCCTGAGTTGTTTACAATGATTTCAGCTGATACTAACTTCGTTGGTAAAGTGCCTGCTTGCACTTAACAAGAATTTGTGATTCTCCTGACTCCATAGCGAGAACTTGTCGAAAAAGGAACAGAATAGAAAGAAGCCCCAACAACAATTTCATGGGATGATTTCCGTTTCAATTTGAATAAATTCTTCTGGCGAAAACCAGATCTCAATCAGACAAACAGCAGAATTAAAGATCTCTATTATCAAGCAAATAAGAAGATCTACAGTGGTGATATGCCTACAGCCAAGGAAATTCTTTACAAAGCTATAAAAATTGAAAGTGAACTTGGTGCTACGGAGACACACAAGTAAAAAATAATCTTAGGAATAATTATATTGAAATCTACATAAGTGAGTTTCTCATTTTCGTTTTGTTTTTGTTATTTTAAGAGTGCTCATGAAGAAAGCAGAAAGGGCTGAGAAACTAAACCCTCGTGTAGATTCCTTCAATTTCGGCAAATTTACATTTAGAAAAGAATTTGAATGCACCGAGAAAATTGCTATCTGAGATAAGAGAAAAAAACTTGATAGATTTGCTTTCCTTCGTGCTTGCTAACAATACAAAAATATTTGTGTTTATTTTTTAGGAATTATTCTCCATCAATCTACCATTAAACAATTGATTAATTAGCCAATAATTCTGTATTTTTTTTATTAATTTTAAATAGATCTTGTTTCTGAAGTTTTAAAACAAACAAGCGGTATACACAAAAAGCATTTGAAGGAATGGTTATTTTTATTCTAATTCTTGAATCGTTTTTGAAAGGAGGAAAAATTTTAAAGATACAGGAATTTTTGATTCATTGGAGCATTTTTTACTACAAAGGAAGATGTATTGGAATCATCTTAGAGGTATCAATCAGAGATTATTTATCTACAGCAGGTTCAACTTGAATTACATCCTTGATTCCTGCAAGTTCAGCACTCGCTGAAGATTTAAATTATTGCTTTGAGGATGGGCGAATCACAGGGAGAGTTTGATTGTTAGGAGGGTTTTCAGAGATTAATTGTTGGTGATCTTTGAGTAAAATATTGGAAGTTTTCTAAGTATTTTGTGTATTCAAATTAAGAGAAGAATTGAGTATGCTGTTATGTGCAGCAGATCCTATTATCCTATGTTTTCCAAATGTTTTATGGTAACTAATATGCTTATTATTACTATTAATTTAGTGTTCTACTTATGAATTCTTATCCTGTCCATGATTCTCTTCTTTAGGTTTATCTCTAGAAACTTCACTGTGTCGAGAATGCCAACTTTAATTCGTTCTCGAAGACAAATTACTTGAATTTAATTGATGCAGCGATTGATCTTGCAACTCACTAGATTGATTTTGCTGATTAAGTGTATTGTTGTTTTACACCTCAATTCTATTGTGAGAAGATTCATTTAATCTATCCATATTTCCTTTAAAATCAATACTTTTGTTATTATTATTCCTATTATTATAAGTGCTCTTTCTTCTCGACGGCGATAACCCACCTGGATATTGCGATGTAAGCTACTCCGCTGTGCACATTTCCTCTTCGATTTATTGCAAATGAGCAGCCGAATGAGCAGCTAATCCAAGCAGATTTTATCCCGAATGCACAAAGTTATTGAATTTATCACTGCCTGGCTGTGATAATTATTATCCTTAGTGATCTAAATTATCCGAAAACTATTTTTTTTCTTCTTTTTCAGATTTTCTTCTGGGCGTATTGCGAACATTCTCCAGTTACTATCCAAAGACTGGAATTGACTTAGGCTGTGAGAAAGAATTCTAAACAACAGTGGTACCAATAAGACGCAGACTGTTACTCTTAGCATATTTGTTTCTTTCATTTTTGTTACTCCCACCTCCGATTACCTTAGGAGCTTATTATCTCCTATCTGTCTATGGAGTAAGTTAAGGTAAAGGAGGGCAACGTGCTGTAGATGTTGATATCGAATTCACAGATTCATCAAAAACAATCAATGGACTCTATTCAAGGGGATTATGTGTGTTTTTATTCATAGAATCATCACCACCACTACAGTTAACTGTTTTATTTTAGGTATTTTAAGTCTCTCCCTTCGACTATTTCTCCTATTTCTCCTCTATTCTCTCCGGAATGTCTTCATATTATAATTATTATTTCTTATCTTCTTCTTTATCTTCATCTTAGCTTCTTCTCCTTTCCGTGCTGTGCGCTGGGGAATGTATTTGAAGCATCGATAGATCTTTTTTCGTTTGCTAAATCTAAGCAAGTTACGCTGCACTTATGCTATTGATCTGCTCACTGAATCCTGAAATATTATGCGGATGTAGATTATTTATGTATCCGCTTAGATTTGTGTCTTCTCGTTATCTTGGAACTAAACTTTATCTTTCTGGCTATCGCTCACTTGCTTCTATTTCCCTTTAGGTATTTCCCATTGAGGAAGGGTCGTTTTAATTGATTTTATGATTTTCATCGTCATTTTAGCTTTCGGAATCATCTGAGCTGTCTTTCATTTTGATTTAGCTGATTTCGTGAGCTTGAGCGATTTCTGCAGCGAGTTTTTCTGCTTCAAGGGACATAATAATACCTGCTGGTTTCACTGAAGATATGATATTAAATTAGTTTTCTTAATAATCCTCGACATCATGCCGCTCAAGATTTATGGAGTGATTTTCATTCTACGATTAGATTTCAGTTGGAGATTGCTACATAACAACTGGTTGCATTTATTTTACAATATGATTCTCATTTGCTTCTCCAATACCTTTCTGATTAATCGTAATAAAATCATTGGATTTCTTATTATTATCCCCATTCTCTTAAGCATTCTAAGTAGCTTCAGCTCTTAAACTAGCAGGTTATTATTCCAATTACAATTTATTATGATTCTCTTCTGTTTCATTTCTTTTCTGTGTATCATTTCCAACTGCATCAAACCTTTCAAGATCTTTTTCTGTAAGATTTCCCGTAACTGACCTATGAATATTCCGATTCGATTGGTAAATCTGAGACCTATGAAAATGAGGAGTGTGTGAATGTTTTAACTTAATGAATTTGTTTTTATTTCGTCTGGCAGAATCAGAACTCTACTAATGATCTTCTGAAAATAATTAACTACTCAAGGCACTATTTAAGTATGCATGCGCTTTATCTTACTCAGGAGATAACTAACCAAATGGCTTATTAGTCATTTCTTCATTTGGAAAGTAATGTTGTAATGGCATTCTTTAACTTTAGATACTCGAGAATAACTTCGATTTTATCTCCCCTGAAGCCGCTTAGTTTAGGATATTTAAACTCTATGCTTATAATTATGGAGTGCCTTGAGTTATCAGCAATGAAGATGTCTTCTTTGTGTGAGACTCTTTTAATTAAGAACCAAACGATTATCTTCTTTTTGAAGATGTCACCGAATATCTCTAAGATTCGGTGATTTTTATTCCTTCATGCACAAAATTAAAATCGTCATCTTCGGGGTCTTTAGTTTTGTTGGGAATAGCAACGTTTAAGTTGTTCTCTTGGACATTCTACTGTGAAGATTACTATCCTCGTTCGGGAGTTTATTTGTTATTTCCAGGTATATTAAGATCTTAAGGTAAATTGTGCTTCTTAAGGACAACTAACGATGATGAAGAGGAAGAAGAAGAAGATGATGATGAGTGTGGATGCTACAATATTTGTTGAGGGATACCTTTTTAACTAGCGAATTCTGTATGCGAAGATTATTTTTAGTTGATAATCAAATCTAGAGTTGTTTTTCGAAGTTATGGAATGCCTGGATTAGGTATTGTAGAAATCTACTGATTTGTCTGAATAACTCCATTCGATATCTACGAAGATTTCTTGAAGATATCTTGAACATTGCTAGCAATATTTTGATCATGTCCTTTCGGGAAATTAGAGTGATTCAGCAGTAATTTTGTTTTCTTATATACACTAGCAGATCTTTCGAGGTTAGACTAAAACGATGAAGAATTCGCCCTTTGTATTTTCTTTTTAACCTTGTGAGGTTAGTTAAATAATTGTTTACTCGCATGGTGGTGGGACGTGGTTTCTTTTGAATCGTTTAGATCATAATTTCTCCAATTTCGATTCTTATGATCGACCATAGGTGTTTGATTGGATTCATTGTCAATGTTTGTTACAAGAACATTTCCGTAGTTCTCCTAGAATAAGTTGTTTTCTTGTGATTTTCTAGTATTTTTAAGATTTAAAATGATATTCAAAGGTGGTAAAGAAGGGCTTTAATTCTTTTCTAATCCCTTGAAACTAGCATCTTCATCTCTGCTGTGGGGACTACTTTTATCTGTTTTTTTGATTGCTTTGAGTTTATTCTTGGCTGGTTCGTTACTTTCGTCGGGGATATGCATATGATTAGATCCTTTTCTACCCTGTTTAATTGGTGGAAGATATGCTTTGTTTGATTTTGTCTTGAGTAAAGTTTTTATTTGATAATCTTTGTGTTTGTTGGTGATATCTAAGAAACTCTGTAGTTCTGCTATCTTTTGATCTATTTAAGGGTGTTAAATGACTTGTTTGTCTTTAATGATTTCTTCAGATTATTGTTGTAAAGTGTTCTCATGTTCTTATCCTAGATTTTCATCTTCAGGATTGAGGTTCTGCTTCTTGCATTACAATAGCATTAGATCATGCAATTTTACATGCTCTTGAACAATTTCTTTAATATTTTCTTCGAGAATCACTTGTCTTTATGGATCGCTAAATCGAGAAAAATATGATGAATACAAATTATTCCTTTTTCTGTTGGTGATGATTTCACTATTTGAACTCAAATAAATTGATACAAGATTCGATATATCAGCTGGATTTATTTTGATTTTCTTAGCAGATTCAAGAATCTTATTGATATTTAAGCACCGTGGATGAGATTCATTCCAGAGATAGAAATGTTCATCTCGCAAGTTGCTGAAAAATACTTGAAATTATCCATGATCTACACCGATTAGTTCAGTTTTAACTTCTTTGAGAAAAGCGATGGAAATTTATACAATAGCAAAGAAATTACCTTCGCTGATGATGTAATCCCAAAATCGAACTGCTTATTTCAACGCAAATTTATCTAAAAACACTGCGATTGTCCACTGAAAAAACCACTCTTCATATTTCACATCTAACTCGAATCGGATGTAATGATACAAATCAGGGATGTGTTCTTTTAGCTTATCTTCGAAAATGAACTTAGTTATGTCGATCAGAGGAAAGCCATTTTCAAATAGCCCCATAATTAGAAACTATTTGTTCATTGCAAGAGCCACAAACATCCAAAATGCTTCCTCTTCATTTCCGCCATTCAAAAGCAAGAAAAATCCAACAATGAAGTTCATCCCTTGGGTATACTTAAAATGAGGGAAATAAGCTGCCAAGGCTTTAAGAACTCGATGCAAACATTCTTAGCCTATCGATCGGCAGGGTTAAAGATTACTTAATTCATCATGATAGCAGTTTTCATTTTATTTAGCAATATTTTGAATAGAATTGTAGCTTTCAAAAGATTCATATTTTTTTCTAATCTCAGGACCTGCTTAAAGATCTATTTTCCTATTAAAGCTATCTTTTTAAGCCTAGTAATCACCTTAATTGATCTGCTTGTTATCTCTATTATTCTCACTAAACTATTTCAAATTCTCTGATTCAAATGAACGTTTTCCCACCTCATTTTTATCGTAATCCTAAAGTATCTCCCCTAGATAGGACCTATTCAAATTGAGAATATGATTCTCTACTTGATGTTCAATATTTCCTTAATTTTCTTGAGTATTTTACTGTTTTCTGTATGATTTATTTCCATTTTTTTTAGGACGTTAATTTTCTTTATCTTTTTCTTCGAATGTTTAAGCTAACTCTTTTTGTCCATTAAATGAATTTGCTTGTCGATCTACTAATTTGAGTTGATGCTATTCCATCATCGCTGAATGTTTGATAGCGCTTTTCCTTATTTTTTCTTGCATTTATTGTTTTTGAAGTAGATAATCTCGATTTGCTCTACTCTCATCGAAATAAAAAAAAGCCTCCTCAGGGAATGTTCTGCTGATATCTTTTCCAATGTCTTTAAGACACTTGCACTCTTAGTTCACTAAGAATTCATATAAACCTATCTTGAAATATTTCCTCACTTCCATTTTCACTCTCCAGGCACTCCAACGATCAGATTATTGCACCCATCCTTTCATAATCAATTCGCTTAGTTGTTTCATTTTACCTTGCTGTACATTAGAGTCTATATAAGGCTCTGATATTGTTGTTATTCCTGAGAATTCAGCGCCATCATTGCCAAGTAATTCCTTCCTTTTTCGAAGTATTTATCTTCCTTCGTTAATGAACTGCAACCACTTCTTCTCTCCTTTTACTGCTTATTTTGACAACCATTCTTGAAGGAAAAATATTCCGATTGAATACTGTCTCTCAAATCCACATGCGGCCTCATGTTCTTTCAAACTTTTTTCAAAGGAGAAATCCTTATTTTTAGTATTCTTCACTACTACCTATCTATTCTATCCTTTTTCTAAGAAACCACCAGACAACCATTTAAATCCTCCACAAGATTCCTTGGTGTTCTTTTTGAAACTGTTACCATTAGCAGCTGTCTCTGAGAGTATCTTATCTCCCTCTTTTCTTGGCTTTACCCCAAGGGAGCAAGCTCCACCCATTATTTCTGGGGGAGGAGGGACAGGGATAGAATTCTGTTGGTTTCTTTGGATGGCTTAAAAAATCAAACACTAGCAGAGTACAGCAAAATTAATTGAATTATTTTTTTTTTCAAGTGTAATTATTGCGAGCATCAAAGAATTGATTTGTTTCAAAGAGATAACTCTCTCACAAATGCATTTTATGCAAATTTCATATCCGCCACATAAGTCATGTATCCTATGAAAATTAGTTCGTTTGTTATTTCGAACTAGTTTACTCTTATTTTTCTTTGAGATATTTTTTAAGATTTAACAATGAAATCTGCTTGTCTCAATTTCCAAGTTAATTCATTATTTTAGCCAGGCCATAATATTTGTTTTAGCCATTAAAACTAAAATAATCAGAAAACAAGGAAATCAATTATTATTTCACTTATTATTTACAATAAGTTTCTCCTTTTAATTAGATTCTTCATTTATTTTTGAGAATTGTAAAGTATTTTCCATTTTGTCTGAAAAAAATTTAACAGTCAATATTCCAATAAATTAACCATAATCAAACAACACATTCTTTCTTTATTAACTGTTTTTCATTGTTAACGAATGGCTAACAATTAATTAATTAATATTGTTCTCCCTTCTCTTTTCTTTGCTTTTTTCTCTTAATAACATAAGAAAGTGATGATAAATAATACAACACATTACCATGAACGAATCCATTTAAATTATCCATTTATCAAAAATTAAAAAAGTCTAAAAATTGGCTCTTTTTTGTATGTGTTTTTCTTTTTCATTCAATATGTTTTTTTTATGTATGTATCTTTCTTACCTTTAAATGTTTCAACATTGATTCTTTTCTTAAATTATTCCATTCTAAAAATAGAAGCATAATTACTGTAATTGCTTGAATTCTAATTTTTTCCCAAAAAATAGAAAATCAAATTCAGGATTCTAAAATGAATGAATACTCTAAAATCTTAATTATTACTGAAAAAAATATCTTACAGTTTTTCTGACTATTTTAAACAATCGCAAAAATCAACTTCAATAAACGAAATAATTAGACAGAAATACACAAAATAAAGCAAAAATCTAACAGAATATTGCAATTTTCCCATGCCTCACAGATATAAGTCAGCATTCAGCATCTTTCTTCGTTGTTAGAATGCGTGTTCTGGTGCAATCTACTTGGGATACACTCTATCGGAGATGTGCATATCAATG
>Ga0302271_10002037_pt1 | contig 18665 bp, 13 predicted proteins | sample III_Bog_N1_1_FD_198767 | JGI IMG/M metagenome (GOLD analysis project Ga0302271, IMG submission 198767) | Peat permafrost microbial communities from Stordalen Mire near Abisko, Sweden - III_Bog_N1_1 | ecosystem: Environmental > Terrestrial > Soil > Wetlands > Peat | place: Sweden: Abisko...
TTGATCTAATAAATTAAGACACTGCTCGTATTATTTGTTCTTGAACAATACCTTAGCTGTGAGGATGACGAAATGGGAATTCGCTGTGACAACCTTAAATTTCGCAAAAAGCGAATGAACCTTCTTGTAATCTGTGTTCTGGAAATATCATTCCCCAAGGAGATACACGAACGGTGGGAGACCTTCTGTTAAGGTGATTAGCTTATCCTGGTAAAAGATAGAATCTCCCCAAGGAATGGATTGCCTTGTTTTCAAGAACAAGCTCAAATAATTATTAAATACTCTCGTTTTCCAAACACTCTGCTAAACCTCGAGATGTTGTTTCTTCGCTATTGCAATCTCCTGAATAATAAGATCTGTAGTTCTCCTGCAAAAAAAAATCTACTATGTTCTCTTTCTCTTTTACTGATCCAGCTAGTGAATCTATTTCCTGGATTTAGCTATGAAGAACTTGCTGTTACTAATTTTTCTTGATTGGCTACTCACCGACTGAGATATCATTATCAACTATTTTCTTTTTTTGAACTAACTTCTTCTAGGATTTAAATGTTTATTCACTGCTAGATTCTTTAGTATTGGTTTTTTCTTTCTCAGATTACTCCCTATTTTTAATTTTTTGTTAAATAATTCAAAATCAATTACAAAAAAACAAATTGAATGAACCGAGATTATTCTCAATTTATCCTTAAATCGAAGAACAAAAAAGAGGAAACAAATCAAACATAATCATTAGTAATTAACTATTAAGAGAGAAACTGCTTTTACTTAAAAATAAGATGATTATGAGTATCAAGAGGGATTATCATGAACGAAAAAGCATACACTTTTAAATAATTCTCTACTATTTTTGTTAAAATTTAACTTAAGACGAAAAAATAAAATAGATAAATTGATTGAATAAACAGTACACTGTTCGTATCTAAACTCAAAAGCACCCCTGCTAAAGTAAGGCTTTCACAAAAGGGGAAATCTTTGAAAGTTCCTTCAGCTGCTTCATGGAAAGCTCTATTCTTGATTTCCGAAATCCAGTGTGAGATCGATGTACTTACTGAAGTACTAAGAAATCATGGAGGCCTATGCTGAAATTAGAATGAGTCTGTTTGGTGTGAAACTGTTGCTAGTGTAGTCTGCAGCGGGGATAGCATTAGTAATATTGGCTGAGTTGGCAATACTACTAATGGCGTTGATGCTTCTATTAGTATTATCAGGTTTGAGTTCAAATATCAATTACCTTTTTAAAAAAAAAACACAACCCCACAATAAATAACAAAACAAATGGAAAATTGGATGACTATTTAAAATATTATTTCTTTACATTTCCGAATTAATGTACTGCCTAAGAATTGATTCGGTTTTGATCACTAATACATTCTGCAAGTTCAATGTATCAATAAATGCTAGAATATTCGGTTTCAGTGATAGCGTGCAGGATATCGTTTTGCCTTCTATTTGGATCTGCACATCATGAACAAACCAGCTCATGTACGCCTGGTAGATTGAAGAAATGGAGATATACTCTAGCTTCGCTTGGAGTCTACTTTTCACATATGGAGCTATTTCTACATACATTTTTTAGATTTTCTTGATAATCTCAGTTTTCTATTGCTCATTGTAAGATTAGGAGTTCTACAAAATCTCATCGATATCAAAGCTTTCTGCTCGCTCTTTGGAGATGAAGATATTTAAACATCCGATTTTAACTATGTCCTCTTCTGAGAAAGCCAGTTTCCCAGTGGATATATCGAAACTTGTTTATGCATGAAAGAATGAAAGCGACACAGCATCCAAAGGGTTGAATTTATAACTGTATTTGATCTTCAGCAGGAAGAAATATGAGCAAGACGAAGAGGTTTTTTTGGTAGAAGATTATTTATTGTTCTCTCTCACATTTCCTTCATTTTAGTTCTCATATTCGAACTTGGATATGAAATCCCATACCATTTCTGATTCTGATATCAATTCTTCTTGGAAATTATCGATTTAATTCAAGATCTTGTTTTTCAAAAAACGAGAAAAAACGAATTAAAATTAGAGAAAATTATGTTAAATAAATAAAAATTTCCTTTAAATTACTTAGAAAATCCCAAAAAGATCAGGATGTATTCTGAATGGCATTTGTATTTTTTCCAGTAATCTAAGCTTGACTTCTCCGATCGTCTACGATGGATCAACATTCAGCGAATACTGTGAGCCATTCGGGAGGAAAAATGGGAAATGTATTTATTTAAGATTCATCATGAATCTGATTTGAAACAGTGGTAAAGGGAACTATTTTTCGGTTTGCCTGCGTGTCCTGTCTTTGATCAGCTTATTCAGCAGATACGAAAATAACTTATTTAGAAAAGGATCAGTGTTCTCCTGGTTCTTAATCGCAAGGTAAATCGTGAATAAAAACTGAAGTGCTAAATGTAAAATATCCAAGGAAGGCTTGTAGGAGTATGTGAACAGCACCATAAGCTACAAAACCCTTATTAATTCGATTCTATTTTAGTTATTATTGATTTATTTCAGCATCTGCAAGGTGATTTCATCTTTCAAAAGTAACGACGAATTCCTGCATTTTTTTAGAATAGAAAAAATCAACAAATCCACATCTCCATTGCTCCCTTCAGACTTTTTCTCCATTAATGCGAGAATATCTTTGAATATCTCAGTTCCTAGTTTATCTTCTTTTGCTGTTAATTTTGTTAATGCACCACCCGAAATCGGTTTGTGCTGCACAGTCATGACTTCCTTGATGGTTTTTGTAGAAAACAAATTCTTTCTTCGTCGCTTCAGCTTTACATTGAGAATCTCACTTGGCTTCATTTACATGAAACTGTCCATGATAGCAGGGTCTTATGCTTCTACATTGAATGTTGTGTTCAAGAAACCTACCATTTCATTGTCGTCTTCGATGAATGAATCTCGCTCTTCCAGGATGTGCAAAATCAATGGCTTATTAAGAAGAAAAAAACACAAAAATAAATCATATTTATGAATGAATATGTATGTTTTTACAGGTGAATCAACTTCTTGTTATGTTGGTGGTTGAACTGACAATTCTTTAGTATCTTGATAGTACTTCGCAATCGAAGTGTACTACGACAATAAGTCACTTTACTCTTTGTTAGATTACCCTTCTTTTTGAAGCATCGCCTCAATACGCTTTTAGTCTCTTAGCTCCTCCATTTTAACATTACTCATACTAGCATAGCTTACATCCATTCCCACACTTTAATAATTCATCCCAGAATTATTAGAATCCTCCAATTACTACTGCTATTACTGCTGTAACACGTTATCACAATCTGGTGAGTTATCATCTCTGTTTATCAGCGACATATTCGACTTGCTGTCAGAAACTAAAAATCTATTTTCTCTTTCTTCTTAGTCATCTACAGCATCGAATCTATCTTTTAATTTTTATTTCTTTCCACTCTGCAATTGCTGTTCTTCTCGTTGTTACTCTTCTTACAGTTTCATTTGCAATCGCTGCTATGAATTCAAGTACTGTTGTCTCTCGTTTTCTTCTTTTTGCTGCTAAGCTTTCTTGAATTCTTGTTGTTTTTGTAAATTCATTTACATTTTCCATTTGGTGATCCAAGATTCCATTTCGAAGTTATTCTGTTGTTTGGCAATCTTCTTGATGTTAATGATAGCTTTGCATTTCGACAAGATCTTTTGAATTTCAGACAGACAAAATCGTTTGGAAGCATCGAAATTCCTGATACTGAGATTCAGAAGTTATCCTCTTGCAATCTTTTTAAGCTCTGAGACTACCTCAGCTTTTTTGCTTTCAAGTTCTTTGTCAGCTTCAAGTTTTAAATATATCTTCGTTCTACCGAAAAGGCATACTTTCTCAGTGAAATGACTGAAATGCTTCGAAATAAGCATTTTAACAAGATCAACTGGGTCAGTTGAAACTTGTATTTTTTTCCTATATTCCTCATCTATGACTCTGTAGGATTCGAAGAATTACGAGTAAATCTTCCTAACGGGGTACATCTATCGCCTGACTTCAATAGACTCTAGCACACCTAAGTACTAAATCTACTGCAAGACAAATCCATCTTCGAAACATCCAGCTTATTTCACTTCGTTTGGCTACAAAACAACAAAAATGCGTTTAAATCATCCCTAAAATTCACTTTTATTTTTTAATATTTTCAAATGCTCCTAGTTACCTTGATGCACCTAACGAAATGCACTTCTGAAGCATTCAGCACATTCATGAGATCAGTCATCTACCCTCTGAATTTCTCGCCTAAGAATTTATCAGCCTACGAAGACTAAGTAGAACTCACTCCTCTGTCGACTGCGAAAATCTACTAGACCAACTAGTTTTTGCTGTCTTTGAGGCATTTGTCGACTTATTCGTTGACTTCATCTTTGTTTTTCTTCACGAATTCGTCGACTAGATACTCCACATCAGCTTACGTGTGCAATATCTTAAACGCATCTTTTGAAATCATCGGGAAAGTGATCTTCGATGAAGGGTCTCTTTGGTATTTGTTCTTGAGACTCTAAAGAAAGGATTTATCCGATCCAGTTTATATCGAACACTGATCACGAAGCAGCTAGAAAATACCTTGTTTCTCCATCAAATCCAAGACAATTTAGTTATCAGCATAGCTGACAGCTGCCATATAATCAGATAATCCATCGTCACATAGAATTTTCGACTCATTTTTGAAAATATATGAAATATACAGCTGCTGGAGATGCTCGTTTGTGTAGTTTATGCAGAGTTACTCAAAACTGTTCTGCTCGAAATTCTCAAACCCAAATATGTCTAAGAGACCAATACAGAGGGATTTCGTGGAGACTACAGCAAGTGGATTGATAGTGGAGTTTAGTTACTAAACTAGCCAAGAAAACAAGCGATCGTAGAGCACTTTACTCAAGGAATCTCTGACGGATATGCATTCTTGAGCACTCAATGGAGAGTTCATAATGTCATTTCCAACTTTCCTAACTTTGATAGTCATTGCCTTTTCTAATTCCAAGTTATCACAACCGAGAAGTTTGGATAGCTAGCTTAGAATATCTGGATTGGAAGTAAATTGCTGCTCATCTTCGGATTTACTTGAGAATTCGATGTTACCTATGAATTGTAAAATAAAAAAGAAAAATAACATTTAGTGTCAAAAACATGCCATATTCTCCTTAAATATTCATTTAAAAGTAATCTAATTGCAATATTGAGACCTAGAAGGAGAATAGAAGCGATGATCGACCAAATAGCATTGATTTTATCTGTTTAGAACCCCATTTTGATGAAGCTATCTTGGACTTCTTGAAACAATTCCTTATCAGGAATTGAATCTACTTGATATAACCCACTAGAACTTAGGTACTTGTAGTCACATGGCTAAGGCGATATCCCAAGCTGTTTAGGTATCCCTTCACTCGACAGAAAATGATAGAAAATATGGTAGTTTCTTTCATCCTTTGCAAGACGAGTTACACGACTTTTCTCCAGCAAATATTTGTTTATCAATGCCCCAATGATTGTGTGCGTGTTCCTTTCTACGAGGATGGAAACATACTTGCCAAATCTCGAGGAATTATTATTCCGCACGGTCTTAGCATTTCCAAAGGCTTCTAAGATCGGTGAGCAGAACAAAATACGTTCTTCAATTGAATCAGCTGAAGAAGAAGATGTCTTTTTTGATTCTGTTAGCTTAGCAGCTGCTGTTGTACTGTTCGATTGCCTAGAAAAAGAAGAAATCTTAGCAAGATAAGCCATAGCATACTTTGCATTTTCTGTTTTTCCTGCACCTGATTCTCCACTTATGACAATAGATTAATTGACTCCGTTGAGTTGTAAATTCAAGAATGCTTCTGCAGCTATTCCATAGATATGAGGAGGAGTTGACTGTTGTTTTTCTCCTTAGTTTTGGGAAACTAAACTATTATCTCTATCTTAGTTTGTTTTCTCCATTTTAAGAGTAAATTCTTGTAGTGCTTCAGGGGAAAACAGCCGAGGCACTGTTTTGTATGGATTTATTACAATAAGGGTTGGTCCAATTAGAGTAAAGATGTCATCTCTGCTGTATCTAAGTTTGATGTTATTGAGGATCTCTGGTTTGTTGAGGATCGGCAAATCAACCATATCTTCGATTCCTTCTGCATTGGGTTATCCACTATTACTGCCAGTTTTGATAGAATTATCTTCATCTTTAGTATAAGAAGCAGCTGGATAAACGAGAGAATCTTATATTTCAGCTTATTGACCTGTCTAGTCATCAAACTCAACGCTGATAATATTGCAATTTTATTGCTATTTGAGTCCTATAACTATTCCTCTTTTGTATCCTTTCAGCGCCCCATTGTTATTATTATTCTAATTTGCCTAGTTAGCAGTGTTCTCTCTCTGCTCCACCCAGCAGAACTATCCAATCTTGACGGCCTCATTGATGTTCTTTCTAATCTAATTCTTTGCGCTTTCTTGCATCGTGACTTCTTCAAGGCTTATTTGTTGTTCTCCTGAAAGGAAAGAAAGTTTTTTCTTCTTCAATCTTTCCTTTGGTTTGTTCTCTTTTCAAAGAATTATTCAAGAGATCACATTGATCAAACCCATCCAATACGCATACACTCCCATGCTGTTCCATAATCTAAATTAAATTGAATCTGTATTGCATACATATTCATAATCAATTAACTTTTAGATAATTTTTTCAAAAATAATTTTGCTTACATTGTTTCTTAATCAAAATATCCCATGCAAATACGCATAGTAACTTAACCTAAATATCACTTTGAGAGCCTTTTGAAGTTAATGAGAATAATCAACAATAATCTACAGATTAGATAGATAAAAGAATGGCATCCTTTTCATACAAAATAAGTAGAATTTGTGCTGTTTAAATTTCAACATAAAATAAATGCGATTTATCCAATCATCATCATTTCTGAAAGAGCCTCTATGAAGGACTTCTCGATGATCTTGTCTATTGCGGTTTCATAGGAAGACCTACGCCAATACTAAAAACATCACTGCTCATCTAACCTCCCTGATCTCCTAACTAAATCTGTACAACTTTCGTTGCTAGATGCACTCGATTCTTGAATGCAAATTTCTAAGACGTCGTCGAAGAAGAGCTGCTATTATTGCCTTACTGATTATTCTATTATCTTCCTACACTATTACTTTAATTCCTCGTGCCTGCTGTGTTGTTTTCACTTTGAGTTCCTTGTGTGTTGTTGTTGTTATTAAAATTGTTTTACCTGCTGTTATTATTCCCATAAATCTAACCTGTTGGCATGCAGTTGTTGCTCGCTCTGGGTGCCTTCAACTACATCAATTATTCGTCTCTATTATCTTTCTTGTTATTTTTACCAAAATTCGAAGAACTGCGTGCAATCTCTGAGGAATTCCTAGGATTATTTCCCACAGGTACTTTTCCCGTAGGTTCATCACTAGATTTCCTAGGAACCCTGTCAACCTATGAAAACTGTTTTTATGTAATTGCAGCTGTTGAATTCTTCGGAGAAACAGGAATGGCTGATGCATAATTAAATTGATCATTAAGATTATTGTTATTCCCTGTAGATCTTGTTCCTCCTGTAGCTGTTGCTGTTGGTGACACTGATTACTATTAATGTTAGGTTCTCACTGCTTGATTCTCACAGACTTATTATTCATTCTGCGTCTTGCATCTAACATAATCTTCCTGTGTTAACGAGTGAAATCCTGGATTGTAGCCAAGGAACTATGCAGCTGAAGTTCTCTAAGAGTCTAAGTTCGCAAAAGGCATGTGTTTCTGTAGAATCTTATGCTTCGTGTGCGAAGATGATGGACTTGGAGCATATGTCTTTGTCGGACAGTTAGATGATGAACTAGCAATGTTAATATTCATAATGTCTGGTGTATTAATATTTCTATTCTATCGTTGAGACATCTCTCGGTGCTACTCATAAACTAGAGAAACAGGTAAAGTACCTAACAGATTGCTGGTAATATCTTATTATTCTCCCCTGTGAGCATCTTGTCCTTCAGTTAGTGAAGGTGATACTGAGAATTGCTAGACTGTAGGGTAATCACTGCAGAAAGGATTATTGTTCGAGAGAGCACCTGCGTTGTTCGTGGTGGAAGTTTTAGTTGACGAACTAGAGTTTTAATTTGAAGGCGCAATTGGAGGCTTATTATTTCTAAGAATCATGGTGTTTTACGTAACAGGAGAAGTATCCCCGTTGGTTGTTGTTGTTGTGCTAGATGATGGCAGATAACGAAATGTATTACTATTTTGATTATTGCTGCTGGTTTCGTAAGTATTATTAGTGCTTAGATTGTATTTTGTGGTTTGTTTTAGAAGCGTCTATGAGTGAGCTGTCGCAGATACGTTCCTGTTGACTAAGGGTACGGAAGAATCCCTTTCGTTGAGAACACATCCAGATTTATCGAATTCAAAGCCAGTATTGCTGCTGACGTGACTGGATGCTATTCTACCTTGGCGAATCAACTCCAAGTTGTTTTGATTGGTGTTACTAGCATTTGAGTTCATATTGATGTCTCTGACTGTAACTCCTCCTGATCCACTTTGTTACTACCCTGAATTCGGATTCACGGTTTTACTGCTGTCTTTAGCATTTTAGCTTTCAAGTTACTGCTGCTTGCCGATACATTGCAGATTCTATTCGTTCTACTGCTACAGCAAGCGTTTTAAATTATCTTCACCAATCCTTCCTTGAACACTAGAATAGCTAGCATTCTTGGTACTATTCTAAGAAGACTTGTAATATGATTGATTGGTTGGCGTTATTCCAATTCTTGGTGATGCTCCTGAGCTTGTCGTAGCTGAGACAACACTGCCATTCATATTAGTATTATTACTGCTATTGGACAAGACAGCTTAAGATGTTGTAGTCTTAGCGTTGTTGTTGTTGGTAGCACTTCTATTGCTAATATCTCCTATTTCTTCTTTCTTCTTGAGATTTTCAATTTTTGTATTTTCTTTGCCTACAGCTGAAGAAGATATTCCTCCCTGCTGTTGATGAGTAAGTGGAAGAGGTGATGGTTTAGCAGTTGAGACATAATACTTTGCTTATGATATCGTCTCATAATCTTGATTGTTCAATTACTACGATAACTACTGCGATTTCAGTGGTTTATTTGAGGGCTGTGGAGAATTATCCAGTTCATTTTTGAAAATACTATTTTTAGGGCTTCTTAAGATGGTTTCTAGATCTGGTGTTTTAAATGGTTTTTCAATATTAATTTCACTCTTAGATCTTTCTAGGTTATAGATCATCTACTAATTGTATTCCTTGTATCCCTGTTGTGGTTGCTGCTCTGAAATGCGAGGACTAAACTCACTTTTTGTTCGCTATCTCTCCATAGGATCTGCTTAAAATTGCTACTAAGCTAAAACAGGTTCTTTCTTTATGTCTCCTGCAGCATTTATCCCAGTTGGCAGTCCAAATTAAGGTAATGTTTCTATTTGTATTTGACTTTCTTTCTTTTCACCACTACTGGCAGTTTAATATTTCTTAGATGATTACATTTATGAAGATATCGAACCTACTGAATCAGCAGTTATTTTCCTTGGGAGTTTATTAGAACAGTCGATGTTTGCTGCTGTTGTTTGTTAGCTCTCTACAGGGCTAGAAACACTTGTCTCTTTCGGGAATCTCTTTTTTTATCTGCAAAAAATAATATTCAACAAAAAACAAATTCTTAAAATAAGTCAGAAAAGCAAAAGGAAATAAAACAAGTTATTAAAGAATAAATAACAAAATATGATATTAAATCGATTGTTGGGGGGGGGGGGGGGGGGGGGTTTTTCTATATGGATAAATGAAAAAAAAAGATTCGATTCTTTGAAGATAAAATCTATTTTCTTATGACTTAATAGCTTTTTTAGCAAATGAGGGGATAAATTATTTGTCTCTGTTTCCATAAATTTGAAAACTGTTGTCTTGATTGTTTGGTTGGTAAAATTTAAGTTATCCCATAAAAAGTCATCTTTTTGTTTAAGAAAACTCCATTTTGAAAATTCACACTCCCCTGTAATACTGAGAATAATTAATAAGAAAAGATTATCTTAGAGATTAAAAACTACTTTGTCTGGACACATCAAACGAAGTAAAAATGACAATCATAAAAATCACCCATGAAAAACAACTTAATGCAAACTCAGAAGTATTACTTCAGATTGACTGTCATCGTGTTTTGCGGTAGGTTGTGGAAATCTTCATCGTCTTAGAAACTTGCATTGATGTTATTGTTGCTGTTAGTTGGTGTCAGTGTCTCAGAGAAATCAATATCCTATATTTGATTAGTATTTTTACTTATATTTTGGGTTCCTTTTTCGGCTTGATTTTCAGGTTAGCCGTTAATATTCATATTGTTGTTGGTCTGCCTACTACTTTACAGCGGATGGCTAGAACTAATTAATGGTCCAGTATTAACATGAGTATATGCATTCGATTACGGATGGTTGATAGATTCTTCTGCAAATATTTAAGAAAAATTCTTAACTCCCACAGGCAAGATAGGTTGCATTTACTTATATTAATTCTACTATTCCATGCGCTATTGCTAGATTTACTATTAGTTATGCATGGCATCTTGATTTAGTTATTTTGCTTTATTGTTCTCAGTGAAAAATCTAGGCGATCCATGCTGAAACGATGCAGATTAAGTGCTAGGAGCATAATTTAATGATTACATCACAGGTATCTGTGGTGTGTTGATATCACGCTATTTGAATGAGTCACCTCGAGGGCTAGGTGAAACATCAGTGAGTAATCCTTTATTTGAGATAAATGAGTTACTGCTCCTAGTCAAACCAACATTGATCTTCTAATTCAATTCCATATTCTAAGGATTAGTGAGCCTATTGTTCTAATTATTGCTATCACTGCTTTCATTGAAATTTTACTTATTTTCAGTAGTGATTTCCTTGAGAATTGCATCATGACTACTCGTGTTGAATTCAGGAACAAAATCTTAAATTGTCTCTGCGGGTATAACTGGAGATGGCACATTTGTGTAACGAGGACTCTTTGACTTTAAGGAAGGCGTACTTTAAGCGTTATGGTTTTAAGTATGCAGATTGCTTGATGGAAGGTAGTTCTAAAAGCTACCATGGTGGTGGGATACATTGCTGAAATGTTCATTATTTTGATTGCTTCTAGGACTAAATGGATTCTAAGTTCTAGGGCTGTGATTGCGCATTGATTCAGCGAGTTATTAGTTATTGATAAGATTTATTTGATGTTTCGTTCTGAAATCTTTCAGTCTCGGAAAATCAATTTCGTGTTTCTCATCAGGAATATTCGAAACGTGCATGTCTTAACTCTGTCCAACTGAGAATACTGTCGAATTAACTAATCCTTAGCCACCGTTGAATTACTATTCATGTTGTGATTCATAGATAGACTTAAGTTATTACTATTCTTCTAGTGAAGATGGCTGGATTTGAAGAGACTATTATAACCCAACAACACCGTAACTCAACACGAGCTGCTATTACTAATCAAACGAATCAAATTAGTTTCGATCATCACCTTGACCTTGATAAGCTGTAATATTCTCGCCTGGCTTCAACTACTGCTATTACTCCACATGCTGTTTCACTGGACTACTACTAGATGACTGATTCTGATTTATATTTGAATATTATTTCTGAATTAAATCTTTTAGCAGCGATTAAACTAATGGATTCTCTTCAAATTCTTTATTTTCGGTGCTCTTGTTATTGTTGTGATTGTGGTGTTGATTATTAATAATTAGCTATTCAGTCTAAGGAATAGTTCCAAATGAGCTTAAAGAATGTTAATGTGTTAGTCTTTGAGAATTATTCGAATATGATTATTACTATTGCTATGGTTGATTTGGTAGAATACTATTATTGGTATTGCCATTCTAAGAGAGACTACTGGTACTGTTAGTGCTAGTGTTGTTTGGGTTTCTTCCAAATTAGAATATGGTTTAAGGATTCTGTGTCGGAGATGGTCTTCGTAGCTAGAAATGACTAGCCAACGTGCTATTAGAGTCGGATACCGTATTCTATCGTTCCTAGGGTTTATTAAAAGAATATTTGTTGTCTGTACTGTCTTAGTTCCTGTAGGTGCCTTACTATTGCTGCTACTGCTGAGAAAACTAATACTATTACTGCTGTCGATTCTCCTATTAACAGTTGTATTACTCTAATTTCTCTTATCTTGGTTGCGTGGCTATTGTATTCCCTGAATCAGCTGTTTTGATGGAATCTACAAGAAAATCAATGATCTCAAGGATATTTCCCCAGTCTCTGCATTCATTGTGGTTTCCTTTTACAAAAAGAATACTCTTTCTCGCTGATTCGGGGTATTTTTCAAATAGTTTTAAGGTATTCGTATGTGGGACGAGTTTATCTTCTTTGGAGACAATGAACAGCACTGGCATGGAACATTTAGCAATATTCTTAAGCGTATTCACGTCATCCATGTCGTAGCCAGCATTGGTTTTGATTTACCTGCGGACATACTCCAGCATGCCCTTGATGAAGATTGTGGGAAGGCTAACTTTTTTATCTGCGATTTCCAGTGCGGCTTCGTACATGCTCACGAATGCACTGTCGATGACAAGACCGCGAATTTCAGATGGAAACCTAAAAAAGGAGAAGCACAAACAAATATAGAGTTAACTCAAAAAGAATAAAGAAAAAGAGAAAGAGAGATCTTTTTAATAGAAAAAATGGGTTAGGATTAATAAATTCTGTGCACTGACTGGATATTATTAAAATCTATTCATTGTGCTATGTGTACGATACCACCCTTGGGTTGAATTGAGAGAGTTTTAGATTGAATTTATACTGGTTTAATTCTTAGTTTGATCTATTCTCTCATATTCTCTTAATTGAGAAGCATAGCAATAAAGGGGGGTTCTTAAGTACTCTCAACTCAGTGGACATGTGAATTTATTGATCAATTTAACCACCCAACAAAATTATTGTTACTTTTAAGTATAGAGTAGCGCAGTTACACCGCCCATCGAGCGACCCCATAAGCCTATTGAACTCACTCGCATGTTTGCTTTCAAATATTCGACTACAGCTGCTACATCATCTTGCTCATAATATCCTAAGGACACATAATCTCCTTGCGATTATCCACTGCCACTGAAATCAAAGCAGCAGAATGCACATCCCTTAGAAACTACTGGTTCAGCGAATTTCACACTTTCTATCCTCGACCCATTGAAGCAATGCAGATAAATTACACAATCCATCGAAGCTACACCTAATGGCTCATAGAACGAGCACTCCAGCAAATGTGAGCGGCTATTTTAGACCTTGAAATCATGTCTCTTGCATCGGATTCCTTTGATTTAGAACACTGGCGATCCTAGGTCAAATACGGAATAATTCTACCGAGGTGGACGACAGAATGCTTTCCAAGCACCAGTTACCTATTCAATTATGTTCATTGGGGCAAACAAAATAGCCTACTGATTTGTTTTGATTATTCTTTCGATGAAGTCTCCTTTAGGTAGTTTGATTAAATTCCAGTCTGGGAGTTCTCTTCTTCGTTTTTAAAAGATTGTCTTGTTTTTGATTTTTCCTCTTAAAGCTAACTAGTCAGGCACAAGGAGGTGAATCCCTTTGTTTCTTTTTACCTTTTTTTTTATCATTTTCCATTTAAAAATGAATATGTTTAATGGAAATTAAGTGATCAGGTGATAAAGTAAAATCGTTAGAACATTTTGATAAGGAAATGGATACAAAATAACTTACAACAACTTGCAGTTCGCTGCTGAGTTATTAAGCAAAACGAATATTGACTTTGAGTTGTTGTTGAGTTGGTCTATTAGACATCATTTCATCTTTAGATTCAAACATTATGTCTGGAATTTATCAGAACAACTATTTTTCAAATTTGAAATAGTTAATTTACTCCTTACTCTAGCTATTCCTCCTCAAAAGTTATTTTTGCTTTACTAACATGACAAATATATCACTAAACATGCTGTAGAAAGGTTATTGCTTGTCAAGAAGGAGAAAATTAAATATTATACACAGAATTAATTCAAACAAATAGAACATTTAAAATCAGATATTAAAGATTATTAATAGAATTTTTGTAGGATTTATTTAAATTATCCTTGGAGGATTTTGTCTCACTTTTTTTCAAAATACTTTATCTGAATTTGTGATTATGAAGGCAAAAAGAGGCCAGTTTCAAAGTAAAGAACTCAACACATCACATGTCTGCTGCAGTTTCTAAGGAAGGGTTTGCAAGCTAGGATTGCTTGGGTAATAAAAACATAAAAGAATATAATATTTTTTACAAATTCTTTTTCAATCCTTTTTTTTTATTCATTGTAGACAACTAATTACAGCTTGATTTTGAGAACTTTTTTATGAAATAAATTGAATATTTAACTGACAATACATAGATGTTGTTGGAGATAAACTAATAAGCATAACATAAAATACAATAATTAACATTTTCCTGTGTCTGCTAATAAAATAGTGAAAATATTAAGGGATTAATTACCTGAAAAGAAAATAAGCTCCAGGGTCTTAACCATGTCTCAGGTGAATTGTGTGGTTAAAATTGTTTTGGGAGATTATTTTATGGAAAAAGAAGAAGGTTTGGAGAGGCATTGATGGCTTGATAATTAAATTTTTTTTGCTTAAATCTCCAGATTAAGTGCTCGCTATTTCAAATTAATGAAGGAGAGATTTTGTTTGTTTTATTGAACTTAGGAAGTACAAATAATCAGATCCTTTGGGATAATAATCTTCTTATGGAGGTAGTTCTTTCAAAGACTTCAACAAAGAGATAGCTTCGATCCAACATTATCTTCATGGTTTCTATCAACGATCGCATAGAAAATGGTACTGAAATAAAAAGAACACAAATTAAATTAGCTTTAACGTTAAAGCAATTGAGAGACATATTTTTTTTACAATGTTTGATTATCGTCTTCGAATTTTTGAAAGTGTTCATTCTTCTGTGTGGCATCTTCTTCATTGGGATCAGCTAAATTCTGTTAAAATAAGAATAGTGTACAGCGCGCTATATGTCATTTATTCAGCAAAAATAAACTGAAATGAAATAGAACCAAAATGTTAAAAAGTAATTTGCGAATCAATTATTGAAAGCTTCTTTTGATGCTCTCTTTTTTTCATTGTTGCATTGTTAAAAAGCTGCATTTTTCTAAAATAAATAATTTATTCTAGTTTACCTCTTCTTAATCAACTTCCTTTTCTTCTTCTTCCTCTTCTTTATTTTCTTCATCTTCATCTTCATTTATCGAGAATGACCCTTCTTCACCATTCTCAATCTCTGAGTTCTAAGTTGGCTCATAAATCATAAGCGTTATCCCCGATTATTCATGGGTAGACTACATCAAACATCGCTTCACCTTAGTTTTGTTTGTAGTAGCTGTTTCAGACTAAGATATGCAATCCTTCTTGGATAAGACATCATTGTGAGCACCCGTAAATTGGGAAGTTGAATATTAATCCAAACTCATAACTGTGTACTTGTGTCCTTTAGCTTTAAATCCTATTTTGTACGTTCCCTCTTCTTCTTGATTTTCTCCACAACTATTTGATCTTTTTGTTTCAGTTTCGACTGCTCCTAACCCTGGAGAAGCATAGCCAAGTACACCAACAGCAATATCTTCAGTGGAACTTTAAACAACTATTTCCTTCACAGTACTCTAAGCTACCTCTTATTCGATAGGTTCCTTCACAATACTCTAAGCTATCTCTCCATCGATAGGCTTCTATATACTAGCACATTAGATCTATTCAATATTTAACCCACTGTTACAAGCACTTACAGATTCTTCTAATTTCTCGTTAGGATCCATTTAGATTATTACTTCACCATACTCTTAATCTTCGACATTAGCCTCGATTTGTTATGCAGGGATAGTTTAATCTTGTTGTTATTCTAGTTATTTATTTTCAGCCTCAACCTCTGGAATTATTATTTCCTTAACTGCGCTCTTTTTCTTTTAGTTCACAGCTTTTGTTGTGCAGCTGCCCATTGAACCTGAAGAAAAACGCAAAGACAAAGTGAATAATTCAGAGTATTTTGTTTATCGATTTAATTTCTCTAAAATCCTCCCCCCTTTGCTCTTTCTAATTAATCCATTTATAATCAAATCAAATTGAATTAATTTCTCCATGCGTTGCTGCTAAACCCAAATACCTAATTTCTTCATTCCATCCCCTTTACATTTGAGTTAAAAAATGACATAATCAATCGCTTTAGTTTAAATATGAAGGTCTTCTCTTTCATTTTTACAAACGACTAGTCAAATTAAAGCACTTTTTCTTCTATTTCAGCTTATTAACAACTTTATGTCCTTTCAATTTTCAAAAAAAATAGATTAAAATTAGAACAACCATACTGAGCTTGTAAATCTTTATGAAAATTTCAATCAACTGCTTTTTCCCTCCACACAAATCAATTTTCCTTTCTTTTGTATTTTCAGATAATTACACTTAATAGCTGAAGTTATTTAGTGTTTCTTACACTTTATCAGCCGCAGCTCAATCAAATATATCTTTCTATCTATTATTTCTTTATTCAACCCTCTGTGAATGTATTCCCTCCAGTAAAAGATAATTTCTTCTCCTAAACGTAATTTACTAGTTTTTGTCTTTTTCTAGCTTTAGCTTTGATTATCATCATGATGTATTTGAAGTTTTTCCTATGAAAAACTTGCTTAAATACAACATTTATCGAGCATGAATGATTTTCTAAAAAGTAATTCTTTTTATCCTTTTTTGAAGGGAAACACAACTATTGGATTCCTTAATAAGTTTTACTGAAAAAGTGCTCTTATGTTCAAATAACTGAACTAAAACCTTGTTAAAATAAAAATAAATCTTTTTGTTTGGTAATCATGAAATATTCTGTATTACTCTCCCAAAAAGTGTGATTCATCTGCTCTGACAATCAGATAATCAGATTAATTGTAATTCGAAAAAAAATAAAAATAAATCTGAAATTAGAGTATCCAACTTGTAAGAAAAATGACTCAAAAGAATCTTATTATTGCTCTTGCTGCGGTTTTGTGCCTCTCCGCAGTTCTTGCTATCTAAGCAGATGAAGGCAAGTGCTCCGCTCCAACTGATGCCTCAACAGGGAAATGCACCCAAGCACCTCCTACTCCTCCTCCAATTGTTGGTAACATTGCTGCTCAATGTTCTGCTGCATCAGGAGGAAAATGCCCTAGCAACTATTAGAAGAAGAAAAGCAGCTTGATCGAAATGGATTTCATGCCGAAAGAGAGCTTTTGGACAAACCCTTCGTATCACATCTCCCCAGGTAGCAACGCACCGGAGTATGTGACAGCGTTGATTGAAATCCCAAAAGGATCTCGTGCTAAGTTTGAAATCGATGGTTCTGGATTGATCAAACTCGATAGAATTCTTTACACTTCCGTGCATTATCCTTCGCATTATGGGTTCATTCCATAGACTATGACTGGAGATAGAGATCCTCTTGATATTCTTGTTCTCTGCAGTGAGAAAGTACCGCCCTTGACACTCATCGATGCTAGAGTTATTGGTAGGCAAAAATGAGAGAAACAAAATCATTTTAAAATGGTAATTTGGGGGGGATTTTCTATAATAAAAAGGTATTATTCAGATGATCGATGGGGATGAAGAAGATGACAAGATCATTGCTGTTGCTAAAGGTGATCCAAAATTCGATAATGTGTAAGATATAAATGGCTCAAAGAAAAGTCCATTTAGGAGGGAATATGATTTTTTTTTGTGAGCTGATTTCTTTTTAAAAACAACAGCCATGACATCACCGACGTTTCCCGCCATACAATCATGGAAATTGAAGATTTCTTTGAGAGTTACAAGAGAAAAATTGGAGTTGAAGTTGTCTTAGAGGAATTCCAAGGAAAAGAGCAAGCATATGAGACGATTAACCAGTCGTTCTCTTATTACAAGCATCTCAAGGCAACAAGAGAAGCCTAACTTGCAGAAGATGCTAAGGCCAAGAACAAGAAGTGAAATGGATTATTAGCAGAAGAGGAAATATTTGTTATTTTGTGTGTGTGTGTGTGTGTGTGTGTGTGTGCGTACATACATCAGTTTATCCCTTCCAAAATATATGGATTAACACACTTTGCATTTCTTTGTGGTATCTAATAAAGTTTTAATGGAATGGAAATGAGAAAAAAGGACAAAAAGAAAGATTCACAATATCAAAAGATAATCAAAGAATATTAAGGTAATGGATTGAATTTAGTTTATCTCTGGATTGCTGTAGTTTCATAAAGCGGTATGACAATGAAATTATTGTGTTGGGTAAGTGAAAGTTGAAGCAGTTTGTTGACATAAAAGAAAAGATAGAGTGAGAAAGGTAAATTGATTGAAAAAAAAGAAAAGAAGTTTGAAATTTTAAGAAAAAGAAGAATCTCTCTTGAGTTGTTGCTGCTAATGATATATTTTTATGATGAAGTTAAGCATTCCCCTTCTTGTTGATAGTAGTAATGCTATCACTCTTGTTGTTGCTATTATTCTCCCTGTTGATTTGCACTGTAGAGATGCAGAATCCTATCATCCTTGATCAATCCTGGGGAATCACAATAAGTATAATTATTTTTATCAATCCCATCCTAGTCTAGCTATTCTTTCCTATTCTTCTTTCTCCTGAGTGGTGACGGGGATCTCGTTGATTTCTATCTATGAACGTCTCTTTTAGAATTG
>Ga0302271_10002038_pt1 | contig 18661 bp, 17 predicted proteins | sample III_Bog_N1_1_FD_198767 | JGI IMG/M metagenome (GOLD analysis project Ga0302271, IMG submission 198767) | Peat permafrost microbial communities from Stordalen Mire near Abisko, Sweden - III_Bog_N1_1 | ecosystem: Environmental > Terrestrial > Soil > Wetlands > Peat | place: Sweden: Abisko...
TGATTAGTATGTTGTCTTCGAGTTTTTAAAACGAATTTAGAGAGGACATGGGAACAGTTGTATTTTGTAAAAAAAATACAAGGAGGATACAGATGGGAAGAGAGTGAGAGATAAGCAATTTCAATTGAGATCTATCTCTTTTTTTATTTGGGTTTAAAGTGGATTGTTTTCACCCAATTTCTTCTATTATGCTAAGTTTTTATTCAATCAAGTTTGGGATCATTTATGGATTTTCTTTGAATTGTTTATAGAAATAATACTTGATAGGAAGAGTAGCTAGAGTTAAAAATAACTTAGATGAACTTTATTAAATTGTATAAATCGGTGGGTAGGAAATCATAAGACAAGGTGGAGGAAACATTTGCTCTAGTTGTTCTGTTCTTGGATATTCTTTTTGGTTGCTGGAAATAATAAAGAGAAACAACAAATATTCTTTACAACTTTTTCTCCCAAAGGAATTCGATCAGGCTAAGCACTCAAGATAATTAAATAATAATAAATTAGCAAGAAACTGATTATCTGATCAGAAGGAAGATTGCTATTAATCTAGTAGTTAGATCTTTAATAATAAAAAGAAGAAGAAAGTTTTAAAACAATTATCTCAGCTAAAGATAGAAATTAGTTTTAGCCAGCAAACAATAAGAAAAATAGACTTAAAAACATGGCAACTTGCAGTCAATCTGAAGAACATGAGTTGATCGTATTGATTAGAACCATGGCAAGAAAGAATATATCATATTATGATAGATGTAAACTCTTGAAAATGAGAAAACAAACAAGTTAGGAGGACTAGTATGATAAATTTAGTAGTCTAACATCTGAAGCCATTGGATCATAGGAAGGTGAGAAGGACTATTAAGCTTGTTGTTGAACTAATAGATCTACCATAATTACATATTAGAATCTTAAAGTGTCTTTTGTGATAAATGTTTTTGTTTGTAGAGGTGGAAGAGATTCTCCAAAAGATCATCAAGAAGACGAAATATAGAGACAGAACCTAAGAGCTTATCACAAAAGGACTTCCAAAATTATTTAGCGATAATGAGATCAAGATTCTTTATGATGAGTTCATATTCAGAACACCTAGTAGAAATCAAACAATTAAAGAAAAACGATAGATTCTTCAAGATTTCTGCTAATAACTCTGCTCTTACAATTTTGATGGAGGTTATTCATGAAAAATTAATGAAATCAATCTCACATACACAAAAATTCTCGCATTTAGTTTGAGTTTATCTTTTGATAGTCTATTTTTTGTAATTTACATCAAATAAAATATTAAGTAATTCTATTGTTATTCAATGAGAAATACTATCATCTTTTCATTAACATTTACTCCAAATTTATAAAGCAGAATCTAAAATGTTAACAGAATTTTTAACATAAACATAAAAAGAAAATCAAATGAATTGTACAAATATTAAGAAAATATTTCTTGATTCGACAAAAAAGGAAGAGAAAAACACTTTCGATTTACTTTTAGAGAAGGGTTTAATTCAGCACAAAAATAGTTAGCATTGAAATTAAGATAAGAGAGAAAGGAGACGAAAGTAGATGGGATAATAAAAACCTCAAAAGTATGATAAAGATCTAATAATTAACTTATTTTCAAAAAGAAGATATTTAAAATTAACTCATATTAATATCTAAAGATTAATAGATTTTTTTCTCCTATTTTGTCTCTAAATTATTAAATATTTCAGTCTCATTAAATAGGGATATCTTAATGAGAATATCTTTTTTATTTTATTGTCCCAAAAGATTCCATTTACAATTTAAGTAGCTTTCTTAATAAATTAATGAGTTTCGCTATCTAATTATTCCCCTTTTTTTGTGGTTGTTACTCAAGATTAATAACTTTGTGTAAACACAACGAAAAGAGTTTAGATGATGATCTCCAATCAATAAAGATTGAGAATAATCAGCAGGATATTTTTACTTTTTTGCAGGAGGGAAATCACCTGAATTGGAAGATTAAACTCATATTGTAAGTGAATTCTTCATGGGAGATTTGAAAAAAGTATCTCCTGGGGAGAGTAGAATCGAAAAGATAAAGAGATGTTTGATAGTTATCAGGGAAATACAACTCAAAAAAGGTTAGAAATTCATCATTATTTTGTTGGATTCCTACTTTTTCAATTGTCTACTTTTTGCTAACTCTAATAAAAGAATATCCTAATAGACCACTTTCCCCCTCAAGTACCACCATGGCTAGAAAGCGCTTAGCTTCTATGCAAGAGCGTAGACTTCATTTCGGTGGTGATTTCATGATTTCTAACAAGCCCTCTCGCTTTCCAACTAACTTCATTAAAACATCGAAGTACAATATCATTACCTTTCTTCCGAAATCTCTCATGCTGCAGTTCTAGAAATACGCAAATTGGTATTTTCTCTTCACTGCGATCCTTCAGTGTTTCTCTGAAATCTCCACGCAAACCCCCGTGAGTGCTGTAGCTCCTTTAGCGTTCGTGATACTCCTGAGTATGCTGCGAGAAGGCATGGAAGATATCAAGAGACATAAGTCAGATAATCAAATGAATAGTTCGGACTGTTAAGTGTGGAAAAACGATAAATGGGAGAAAATCCCTTGGGCAGATGTTAAAGTAGGCGATTTCATTTTGACTAAAGAAGAAGAGATCATCTCCGCTGATGCGATTATTCTATGTTCATCGCTTTCTACTGGCCAAGCATTCATTGAAACTTCTTCGTTAGACGGGGAGAAGAATCTCAAGCCTAGAGCATCGATTTCTGAGATCTAAAGTTTGTTGTTTAACAGCATAAATTCCCAGCAGCAAGTGGTTATTCCAAGTTCGTTACTTGGCCAGATTACCTGCAGTATGCCGAACCCTCATTTGCATTTCTTCGAAGGATGCCTTTACAGAAACGATCCTGGAAATAATGAAGATTCTGAACTAGGAAAAGCTAAAAAATTACCTGCGAACATAAAAAATCTGCTTTTGCGTGGAAGCAGGATAAAGAATCTAGAATGGGTAGTTGGAGTTGTTGTTTACACTGGGCAGGACACCAAGATCATGAAGAACGCGGATCAAGGCAAGAATAAACTCAGTAATATCGATCAGAAATGCAATAGGTATGCTAAAAACATAATCCTTCAAATCTATTTTTTAATGCTTCCCACAAGCAATCGAACATTCTTTTTCTCTTCTTTTCATCTCAAGATACATAATCTATGTGATGATACTCTAAATGCTGCTATGCTTGTTGGTAGCTCTGTTGAACTTGAAAACATGCAGGGAAACAACTAATCTATCAATTTATCTAGCCAGTGAAACAAACTGCTCAACTTAATTCCTCTACACATTTGCATCATATCTCCTGCTGTTGAACACGATGATTCCCATTTCTTTAGTGGTTTCGCTGGAATTCATCAAAGTTGGATAGGCATATTACATGGAGAAAGACAAAGAGCTTTACTCTGTATTCAATTAGCAGCCATTGAAAGTAATACAAAGAATTGGTTCGCAAATGAGACATTTTTAAAATCTAACTTTGCTATTTTGTTAAACTCCCCTCCAAAAGGTATTTGCTTGCACAATAAACGAAGAACTCGGATAGATCTAGCATATTTTCACAGACAAAACTGGCACGCTAACTTGCAATAAAATGGAATTCAAGATGTTGCTAAGCGGGCTTCAAACCTACGGTGATTACAACATCCTTCAGCCTAACGTCGTGCAGAACTTCGAACGAGATCAGCACACAGCTTAGATAGCAAACCGAAAGAGGATGCCATCGTATGTTGATTATCGTGCTGGTGTGGAATATTGCTTCCATGATTAAACGCTTCAGAATCTGATTTAAAGTGAAAAAGACAACTCATAATAACTCGACTAGAAAATTAGTTTTCTTTCAGCGAAAGGGGAGAGTCTGTATGAGCTATAAACAGAGAAATAATTAGCGTAAGAACTGTTGTTATTGCTCTCTACTTGTCATGAGTGTGTCTTGCAGATGAATAAGTCTACTGGAAAGAAATCATATCAAGTAAAAAACGAAAAATTACTTAATTTTAAAAGAAAATCAGAATTAATTTTGTTAGAAAAGAATGGAGTTTTGTTGGCTATGATTTGACAATAATGAGCTTATAATTGATTGTTTTTTTGTTCCGTAGGGTCCTTCCCCAGATGAAATCGCCCTTGTGGATGCAGCGAGCAGAATGGGATATGCTTATAGTGGAGTTGACAACAAGGAATTAATCTTGAGTATCTTAGGAAAAGAAAAGCGAGTGGAGCTCTTACATTCAATTGAATTTGACTCTGATCGTAAGCGCATGTCGGTGATTGTCAGGGACAATGGAAAAGTTAAAATGTACGTGAAAGGTGCTGACAGCATAATTCAAAGTAGACTTAGCAAAACAGTTCCATAGCAATTTTTTTAAAGCATAGATAAGAGTCTCGAAGCATTTTCCATGAAAGGTCTTAGGACTCTTTGCTTGGCTATGAAGGTACTCAGTGATGAAGAATATGAAGTAGTAAACTAGAGAATCATCGCAAGTGTAGGGTTACCGAATTAAGAAAAATAATTGAAAATAATTGGTGAGGATATCGAAAGAGATTTGATTCTTCTCGGTGCCACAGCAGTTGAAGATCGCTTACAGGATAATGTCCCTGCTGTACTGAGAGACTTCCTGAAAGCTAACATTAATGTATGGATGCTCACTGGGGATAAATTAGAAACAGCTGAGAATATTGGAAGAAGTTGTAATTTAATCACATCAAACATGGGTGTGCTGTATATTAGAGGTGCTAATACAGTGGATAATAGAATTGATGATATCCTTAAGGACTATCTCATCGAGCTACCTGGGTTAGCTTAAGCCCACAAGGATGGATTAGCTGTAGTCGTTGAAGGAGAGTCACTCAGTAAAAATAATAAATTTACAGGGGGTTATTTTTTTTTCGAAAATCTAATTATTATTTTGGTATTTGAAAATCATCAAAAAGCATGGATTCTTGGTGACGATGATAGGAAAATGCAATTTCTAAGGATCATCAGTGAATGCAAGAGTGTCATCTGCTGCAGGGTGACTCCTAAGTAAAAAGCTGATGTTGTTAAGCTTGTCAAAGAGAAATTAAAAAAAATCACCTTAGCAATTGGTGATGGAGCAAATGACGTAAATATGATTTAGGAAGCTCATATTGGTGTTGGTATTTACGGAAACGAAGGTATGCGGGCTGTACAAGCAAGTGACTATGCCATGGGGCAGTTTTAATTTTTGTGGAAACTAGTTCTTTACCATGGTAGACTGAATTACATCAGAATATCGGAGTGTATTCTGTATTTTTTCTACAAAAACTTTGTGTTCACTTTTCCTTAGTTGTTCTTCTCGTTTTACTCGAACTACTCCGGGTAATCGATCTTTGATGATTGGTACATAACATTCTATAACTGTATCTTCACGTTCTGGCGTAAGTTAGTTTAGTTGTATTGTTTTTTTTGAATTTATTGTTGAAATTTGGGAATTTTTGTTTTCTTAGCTGTGGTAATTAAGTCTGTGTATGAGGAGGACATATACTACAGGAAAAAGAAGAACCTCGATGGTACTAATGAACGGGAGGAGAAACTAGTGCTGTCGAAAATCGCAAATGAAGACAACGATGTTATTCAGAAGTTCTACCCTAAATTATATTACATCGGCTAAGCAAATCGGATTTTTTAAATCGCCAGATTCAGCAAATGGGTTATGCTAGGGATTATTCAAGGCGCACTGTGCTTCTTTCTGCATATTTACAGCTACAGCTAAGGTGTCATCGATGATGCGGGAGAGACTACTGATATATGGGTGATGAGTATCAGTCTCTACACAGCGATAATCATTGTAACAATTTTTAGCAAATTGAACATTTTGATAACATTTCATGTTGTTTTCTGTGAAAGTTGGTAAACATGAAGCTGGCACTGAACACATAGATGTGGACGATATGGAACTGGGTGGCGTTTATATTCACAAGCATTGGATCGTACTTCGGATACATATGGATCAGTGATATTTTGCCTCTTTTCGCTGTGTATCTCACAGCAGATATGCTGTTTAAGTCAAGCAAATTCTACTTCACTGTGATTCTTGCTGTTCTGATATGTTTCGCTTTTGACTTCCTGCTGTTGACTGCCAAAAATCAAAAGGAATCGTTGCTGAATTATTTCAAGAAATCCACCCGAAAACAACGAGAAGTTGAGTTAAATAGAGTAGAAGAATTGCAAGATAAGCTCAACAAAGAATTAAAGGAAATGTAAACCTTCAGGAGAAACAGAGGAGCGAAGTCATAGTCTTCATCGACTTCTTCGACGTCTCCATCAAAGTCTTCGTCGTTTTCGTCTGCAAGAAATTCACAAAAATCTGATAATGATTCCAGATTAAAAAATCCATCACTATACACAAGTTTTACAGTTGCGGAAGATCCACAAGTTCAGGAATCTAAATCTATCAGCGATTCAGATATCCTAGAAAAATCAGAGAAGAAACATGTCAAACAAACACTCATTTCAAAAGAGACAACTTAGAAGAGTAGCAATCAGGATATTTAAAATCCTTATGAGAAATCAAGCAAACCTTATAAAATGGATAAAGCAGCAGATTTAGATTTATCCACTGAAGATCATGCAGTAAGTCAGCAAGCTTTCTTGGATAATGAGCATCTGTGAAAATAAATACTATGATGATATTAGATTAGAATTATTTTACTAAGGAATAGGGAATATTTGTTTTTGTAGGATTCCAAGGAATTCTTTTTGTTGTTATCTTTTTGCTTTGAATGTATCGGAAAGAAATAAAATGGCATTTTAATTGGTTGATTAAGGAAAATTAGCACAATAAAAGCAACAATGTCTCTTCCCTACAGATTATTAAAACCAAATTCAATGCTGTTTCTTGTTGTTTCTCATTTCTCTCTTTGGAAGAAGCATATTCTGAAAAACAAGGGTTTTGAGTGATAGCCTTTTCTAAACAGCACAATTAATCCTTTTGATAAAGAAAAAAAACTGAAGAATTTCTTAAGATTTTGTACATAGCAGTAGTTTATTACATTGACAATTAACAACTAGGATATTTTCCAATTTTGACGTCTTTAGGACAAACACTTCTTAATAGTAATATCCCCTTGAATTTTGTCATTAAAGAACTATCCTCCCTTCCTAGTACATCATTCCTAGACCTACAAGATATACATGAGATTAAAAAAGCTCATTCTAATATGTTTTAAGCCACAAATAATCAATCCGAACTTTTCACATGCCGTAAAAGTGGGAGGAAGAGGGGATGTGATTGAGAATTTTCATAAAAGATTAAAATCTCTAAAAGAATAATTCTTAATTCACAAAAAATCTATGAGAATCTTATTCCCATTACGAATTCCTCTGCTACTACTTTTGGCTTGTTTATGCTCAATCTGTTTAACTCAAGAAATCGTAATTGATCGCTTAAACAATCTGGAATCTGCTGATGATGGAAAAATCAAGAAAATACCTATTCCAAAGAATCTCACACCACTCAGAGCAATCTCTGTATTTGGATGGATTAAGATAATCTCTTCAGATACTTCCGGAGATATACTCTATTTCAATCCTTAACCAGACTCAGCAGACAAAGATTATTCATTTTATAATTCCTTGTTTTGTCTGTATTTCGTTTCTTGGGAAAAAAAAACTTTAGTGTTTTCAATGGTTGAAGATGGAAACGAAACAGAAATCACCAAGTTTAAAATCCCAGAAACAGAGCTTAATTCTTGGATCTTTGTTTACCTTGGTCATTCTTTCACGTAATCCAAGAAGACTTTCTATAAATTCTCCTCAGATTCCACCACCAATGTAGTCTTCACAAAGGAAGTCAATCTCAAAAATAGGCACCATTCATTTAGCTATCATTTGATAGCAGGGATCGGGAGGTTTTTGGAAAAGACCTTTTTTGTGGGGAATATCGAGAGGCTAACTGTGTTTTTTGGAGATGAAGCTTACAAAGAAGAGAACTTCGAATCCTTGCATGTATGGCATCCAGATCGGATTTTGAACTGCTCTTTCTCGTTCACAGACTGTGCTTACACAGGGAAAGCATTCGACTTATGCGGGAAAATACCTAAAGAACCAATAAGCAGCATATTGCTAAATGGCAATTAAACGATTCAGATTTGTCTTGGGTAGATTCAAATCAAAATCAACAAGAATATTCCATGCATCACTGATGATAATTGGATGGATCTGGAATAAAATAAAGACATCACAGTTGAATCGTATTATGATAATTTGTGTTCAAATAAATGAGCAGAAATAAATTATTTGATAGGGAAAAAATTGCATATTTATATATTTCATGTGGTTATTATTTCAAAGAGGATTATGAGGGTTTTTAAGGATTGTTTTGTTTGCTGATTTGCTTTCGATGAAAGACATTGAAAGAAAATCAGTTTGAATTGGAAAAATCTTAGTAATACAGTTCAAACAAGGCATGTTTAGATTGCATTTATTCTTAAAAATCAGAATCAATTATTTTTTATCTTTTAAATACCAGCAATATTGTACTACTAGAACAGAACTCTGCTTTCTCTAGAGGCCCCCTTGGCTAATCACTATTCATTTATTAGAAAGTATTGAAAGCATATGCAATGCAATGTCTGAAATACTACCAGAGTTTGAAGGTAAAGTTAATTTATTACATATTTTTTTCCTTGAATTCATTAGATAAATACATTTTATTCTCACTATTTTTCAGCTTAGAATTTGTCTAATAATAAAAATTGATTATGATTTGTTTTTGAATTTGAAATTATCTAAGTAAGAAGAGAATCTTCATGTCTTTTGTTTGATTGGCAGCAATATTTTTTGTTATAGTTGATCTTGTACATAAAAGAGATATTTTAAAAGTACTTTTAAAACAACCTAACAATACAAAGAATAGAATTGCCGTTAATTTCAACATAACTTTTAAATAAGTATCTCAAGGCCCATCATCACCCCAGTGTCATTCAGCAAGAGAAGGAGAGAAATCATTTCAAAAAAATATAGTTTATTATGATGTGTGACATTCTTTTTCCAAGAAGATAAATTCCAACTCATGAAATTTTGTCAGTAATAATGAGATTTTTGCTAGATTTCAACTCAAAAAAATACCAAGAAAAAAAGAAACAAATTTCAACTTGTAAGTAGCCTAAAATCAACTAAATCTTTCCTCCAATAGTTAAATATCAATTGATTTTATGCATTCGTTGAAAGAATTGATGCGTTTCTGATAATCAATAGATTCATGAGAATATTTCAAATACATAATGCACAAGGTTCAAGTAATCACTATCATTTTGAGCCAATTCAATAGTAAACCATTTTTTTTAATTACTCTTCTCCATTTTATTACATCAATCCATCTTTCCATCAAATTCTCCAACAGTCATGAATTCCAACAATCTTACAGCATCTCCCTCCCTGCCAATGAAAATACTAACATAATAATCAATTTGCTCCTTCATTTTCTTTGTTTCTTTGATTGTAGCAATATTGTGATACAGAGGGTAGTCCGCAATTCGCATGTATTTTTTAGCCAAGTTGAACCTCAGTTCAAGTATTTTATTAGTTCCTATGTCCTCACGACCTGCATGTAATTTCGATCCATGGATTATGCTATTGAAATCTCCACCAGAGTCCTCACTGTATCCTACATCAAATTCAGGTAACGATTCATTTCTTCTTTGATCCTTCGCGCTGAGATCTATGATGAATATCCTCTGGTTATTTTTTCTATTTTGTAGGAGCTAGAATCTGAGAATGTAGTTTTTATCTTAGGATAGCTTATTAGGGATAAAACAAGAAGCACATTAGCTAGGTTCTTTCCCATTGTGGGTGATAAGATATGTCCCATCGATAGACTTAGAAACAGTAATGTTATCTTTGTTTATGCAGATATCCTCGCTAGGAACGAAATGGAGATCAAACATTAAAGATTTTTCAGAGGATGCTGAAACAAGACACTTAGTGGCTTCAGACACTAATTTATTTGCCTTTTCCATTGCTCTTAGCAGTTTGTTTTCAATCTAAAGTAACTTGAGAATTGTATTTCAATCTTTCTGCTTTTTTTCACTTTTTAAAATATGCTTAAATATCTGTAAATATCCTACCAATAAATATTGTTGCTTTTCATTTAGTAACTTGGGCTCTAAAACTCAATATCCTCTCTCTCTCTCTCCAAATGAAATAATAATTCCTTTTTCATAATAATCTATTTGCAAAATAACATATTTTGTTTGTAAACAAAGCAACAACAAACGGCCTCACAACAAAAAGTTAAATCAACCTTCAATTTATCTCTCTCTCTCTTCTCCTTTCAATTCTTTTCAACTTTGATGTGATCTAATCTCTTGATGAATTCGTCGATGAAATTATCATCATCATAGATCTTATTCTTCTCTGACTTTTCCTCTCTTTTCAACTGATCTTCATCTACTTTCACATCATCCAGCAACTCCACTAACTTCACCTCATTCTTATTATAATCTTCTCCTGGCTCATCCGATTTCTTTTCCTTCGCTAATTTCTTCTTTTCCTCCCTTTCCGCAGCTCTCTACTCCGATTCCCTCAACTTATCTTAAATCTTCTTTTCTTCTGCCTCGATCGTCTCCTCATTATCTTTAACCTTTCCATTCATGAGTTTCTGTATTTTCCTCTTTAACCTTCTAGACAGCGTGTTCTTCCTTGCTAGTTCTTTCTCCGATAACTTATTGATATTCTCTTCATCTTTGAATAGATTTATTTTCTCTCGTAAATGCGGATCCCTCTCAATATCATCCATGAATTCCTCAAAATCTAAATCCTTATCATTATCTGCAGCATTCTTCTTCTTCGTTTATCCTCTCTTATTGTTATTCTTATCATCAACTACCTCTTCTACAACAACACCATCGTTCTGCAATCTCTTCAACTTCCAGATATGCCCTTTACTTTCCTTATCAAAAACTCGCTTAACTACAACAACTTCAGGTGCGTTCTTCAGTGACTCCAAATCTTCATTAACGTTCAAAGTTGTGAGATCGTATCCTTAGATCATACATCCTTCTTTGATGCTATCACCAAGATGTGCTTTAGCTGTGAATTCCTTCCAGTCGGAAGTACGCATCAACGTCAAATGCACTAGCTTGTCTTAGTACACATTAGACACCGATGACATGTAGCTCGTGTTGACAGAATTCGATGATGAATTTATATCTGTGAATTCGTTCTCGATGCGTTCAATGCCCGTCACCATGAATTCAGTGGAGTTCTTCTTCAACTACAGCACGATAATCTCACTTTCATAGAAGAAGTACCTATCCGCGGTGAGATCTATCCGCTTGTGCGTGTGGGTATCCACAAAATGAAGTAGATTGCTGATTTTCACGCAGAGCATAAGAGGACTTGTACCACCTAATTCCTTGCAGAGTTTAGGAGGGAACACGCAGAGATCGTCTTTGCAAACAGCTGGTATCTCAATCGACCAGGCGTATTTGTAGTTGAAGACGTTGCTGCGATCGTCATGTCCGATGAGCTACTTAGACGCTTTTACTCTAGCTGGAATGACACTTTGGAGGAATTCGACAAGATTGTAGGCTTGCATTTTGTTTTTGTAAAAGAAATCCAAACCATCATCGCTCTCTTCGACTTTCAAGACTTTATCATGCGCATTGTTCTTCAGGATGATCTAAGAAAAGCAAAGGATAATCAAGAGTCAATATTGAAATTACTTTAAATTCATAAAACCATTCTCCAATTGCTAAAAATATCATTCAAAATCTGCTTTTTTTATTCTAACATTTCCTTACTTATTCCAAGAAAAAGAATGTTTTTTTGTGCTCAACTTTTTGTCTAAGTTGCACTGTAGCACCCCATGTATGTGGAGTGAATTCTCTCTTGCAATCGTCGCATTAACCGTAATGTTCATTGAACTCCACAATGAAATTCTACTGAATCGATGTGTTATTCATGACTTCCTTCTAAATTGTGAGTCTGATCCTAATTCTCCTGGAATGTGGTTCCGTGTAGAGGAACACACTGTCGATTAGTTTAACTTTCTCTAATCCTCTGACTTTCTTCAAGCACAAGGATAGCATCTCTTTACTTTCTCTCTCACAATACACCCAAGGTGGTTTATTGTATCGTCTGCACATCCTGCAGAAATTCACGATGCCTTGCTGAGTTATCCCAGAAGTCACATCGGATTGGGAGGTCAAACACCCTATGCAGATGTTCGTTCCAGTTTGGGCAGCGTTGAAGGATATCCCGCAGAGACAGCAGAGGATATTAGGTGTGATTTTCTAGTGCGTGCTGCTCATGAATTGAGATTTATTGTTGCTGGCAGAAATGTTCAGCATTTGGGAAGCGCCATCCATTTTTTTTAGAAAATTGCTTTGTATGCTTTGTGTGTCTGTGTGAATTGTTTAACTTTGTGAAATATGTGAGTGTATGAAAAGTAGATGTGTCTCTGTGTTTTTCTTGTGATTTAGCCTTGCTATTTAAAGAACTGGGAAGCTTGGTTAAAGAGAAAAAATAATAATTAATTCTTTCCAGATTGATTTCTATGCTTTCTTTGGAAATATTTAATGCTCTCTGATCTTCACTAAGGAGGCTGCTAATTACTTTTTTCAAGATAGGAAGAATGTGATTCTTCTCTTTGTTTTTCTCTCTCTTTTCTTTTTCAAAACACTTCCTTCCTTCTTCCTTCTGATCTTGCTTATCATATGAGTTTATAAATATTATCTATCTTTCCTAAATAATCCAAAGAAATTAACTGAATTTTTCCCCTTAGAAACTTCAAGTTTCACTCATGTCCAAATACCTTTCAATAATCGAGAAAAAATCCTCTAATTTCCGATGAGAGTATTACTAATATTATCCTCAAAATTGAATTAATCCAAAAATCGTAAGTCTCACCTTTCTTTTCAATGAACCTGCTCTCCCCAATGAATATTCTGCGCCTTTGTAGTTTGTTTAAAGTACTTAAAACCCTTTTAAATGTCTTTAGAACCTAAAAAAAGAATGAATTCCTCTAAACAATTAAATTCCCTAGAATGAACTTATCCTCCCTCTTTGAGATGCGTACGATTCAAAGACATCTGCTAATTTACAGCGGGAGAGAAGAACAAAAAACCAAAAAAAGAAGCAAGCATACAAGTAAACGAAAAAACAGAAAGGGGGGGAAAAAAATCGATGTGAAGCCCTTCCTCCCCTCTCGAATAAATTATTAACTTCTCACACAATAAGAGATATATTTAATAGATTTGGTTAGCGTCCTTGACCATCTACCAGGTTTGTTTTTGTGCATCTTTCCTGATGGATGTTGTCAATTGTAAAGGAGGGAGCATTTCCGGTAGATCACCTACACAGCGCATGTTGAGAAGCTCCTCACTGAGTACCTTTTAAATTAGATTTGAGATTGATAACTGGGGTAGGGGGGTGGTGAGTTCTTATCCAAGTCAGTTTCTGTTTAGTACTAGTTGAATATTTGCATGTTTCTGATTTTTTTTCTATTTCAATTCTTGGGCAGAATTTCAGGAAGAAGAAGGAATCTCCAGCAACAACAACCGTAACAGTCAAGAGAAAAAGGAGATGAACCATAACATGCATGGCTCAAGTAGAATTGATTTACTGTACTTGTGATAATCAACCTTTGAATTTGGGTGATTTATTTGTTCTCACAGGTATCGAGCGGTAATACAAAGAATACAAGACTTTGGATGATATAAAGAAGGAAACAAGTACGCTGCTGACGTAATCGTATCTTCGGAAACAAGGGTAATACAGTAAACAGTTGAATATGCAGCGAGAACTTGAAGCGGAGACGAGAAAGCTTCAAGAGGAATTGAAGAAACAGATCGAAGAAGAACAAGGCGTTTAGCTAGCCGAATCCAATGCGATTTAACCAAACGATGAACTCAACTTGATGATCTCCACTCCATTTGACGATTCAATGCTATTTGATAAGAACTCCACACCGAGCATACCTAACTACTAACCAGTGAACATCAGTGGGAGCAATCTGAATAACAATAATTGGTATAATTTAGGATCTAGGATAAATAAACATTTATATCATAAATCTACCTCAATAGTTTCTAATGGAGGGCTGCATTAACTAGAGCAGCCTTTGATGTTCCACACTGGGTCTTCAGATGCATAAGATGGTGATACATCCATTAAGAAAAGAAGTAATAAACTAGCATAATAACCTGTAACATAATAACCAGTGGTTGTATTCGAAGACTGCGATCTGAGAGAAGAAAACGATGAAGCTGGAGCTTCCAAAGCAAGATTGAAAATACCTGGGTATTAGTTCACGCCGTTGCCTCCTCGATTGGCTGAAAAAAGTGGATAGATTTGGCAATAATCTCCAAGAATGGCTTCAAGGGAATTAGGGTAAAGTCATAGGTCAAGTTAGGTATCGAGTTAGAGGATGAATACAAGAAGATCAAGCCTTGGAGTGGCATCTTACAAAACAGAAAATTTTGATATGCACAATGTCCCTACGAATCAACCATTTGTTGTCCATAACACAAAAGGAAACTCCAATTATTTAAACCCTCCTTAGACGGGTTACTTCAGTGGTTCTCCATCTAAAAATGGAGAAAACAGCTAAAGAAAAGCTGAGATTACTAGCAACAGCAGCCCAATTTGTGCAGAAACAGCTTCGTTTAACTCTGGAAATGTCCAGAATAATGGAATCCAGTAAGTTCCAGCTCAACCAACCTAACCTCCCAAGAAACAACTAACAAATAAATCTCTAGGAAATCCAACTTTTGCTGATACATTCTTAGCTTTCCCTAAGCAACAAAGTCTTCCATATCCTACACAGCACTAAAATCTACAACAATAGCTATTAATACCTCCTGGTGTTGCTTCTGATGGTTATTCAAATAATTATTTGTCTTCATTTCAAGATTTCTAAACCAACAATCCAGCTTCTCAGATGAGTTAAACCATCTAAACAGCTGGCTTTCGATCGTCAGCTCTTCCTCCAGCATTTCCTTCACCAGGATAGTCTCCTTTTTTCCAGCAAAAGCAAGCTCTTCAAGAAAGTCGCTGTGGTGGGTTTTCGTTTATGTAATCGTAAGGCTGTGTGGATTGGAGCATGCCTTCAATTCAGACATTGCAGAAACAAAACTCAGGTATCGATTATGAAAGGAAGCAGCAGAACATCAGCACCAACAATAACCTTGTCATAGAGAAACTCGATCAATTCACATTAATGTCATTTGATAACAAAGATTCAGTAAATCAAGATAATTAAAGTAAACAAAGAAAAGCAGATACTGGTAGCAGTGGAGTAGAAGAGAAGAGTTCTAATATGAGTAGCATCAGAGAGGAAGTTGCTAATGTTGAAGGGGATGATGCTAAAGAACATGGAAATAAGTAGGAAGTTAAGAATGGTATTATGCAGGATAAGAATAAACAAATATCACGTGAGAAGGAAATTACAGGGAAACCAGTTACTCCGAGCAAAATCTAAAGCTAGAATTACATGATTCTTAGCCATCAAAAGACTAGTCTTTTCATCTCAGGATATCGTTCGGTCTACTGCAACGAGAAGTTTTAATTCTCTCGAACTTGCAAACCGGACTCGTGTCTCGTATTCTCATTACAAGAAGATCCTTAATCAGCACAAAACGATCTTCAATCATCTCCTTCTCATTGGGTAGTTGAAAGAATACAGTTTCCCACTGCTCCTCCAGGTGATTGTTCTTCATCTATATCTTCTTTGAATGCGCATGAAGGTGTCTCACGAGATGGCAAAAACATTCATAACAACAACAACAGTAATAACTCAAGCACTGCGCATTAGTCATACTAGTCATCGTAGAATAATCTCCCTTAGATCGATTAGCTGAACGGGCATTCCAGAGTCAGCAACGTTAATCAAGTTGCTGCGAATAAACCATAAAGCAGTCTTCCTTTCGATCTACTTTTCTAAGTCAAAAGTGAGAAACTTTGTGAAAATATAGTTTATGTAATTGAAAACTACAGAGTGGTTGTGCAGGAAGTAGTATTAGGACCTTCAAATCGATAAAATGATAGTGCAAGTGTCAAAATACAAATTATTGAGCAATCTCCTTCTTCGTCTCCATAATAGAAATCAAGTGAGATTCTCATCGAAACAACATTTGTTCTTCACTCAGGGGTGAAATATTATCTAGGTAGGCACTCTGGATGCTAAATAGTGATTCCTAGCACAGCCACACTTGTCAGTGCTAGACACTGTTACTTCGAATTCATCCAAACAGACAATCAAGTCATCATTGCTGATAATGCTTCATCCAATGGGTAAATCAAAAACTAATAATTAAATTGTATATTTTTAATTGATTTTTCTGCTTTGTTAAACCCCAATAGTACATGGAAATGTGTTGAGGAGTTGCAGTTAAGCTCTGGAATGGATGGATTTCACTTTAAATTCGATGGAGGAGCAATGGGAAACGATGATAAAAATAATAATAACAATAATAATATGATTACAATTCAAGAGATAAACACGAAGAGTATGTCCCAGAGCATGCGAGATAATATATGTTAAGGATGCTCAGAATAGCATGAATAAAAGAATTAATAGCAATATCCAGAGTATGAGATTGTTCTAATGAATTAGCAGAAAATACTTACTGGCTACTGCTTTCGATGCTTCAGATAACTCCAAATTCATCAAGACTACTCGATCAGACTACAAATATGAACGAAAACTTAAAAAAAACACAAAGGGAAAATAGCAATTAATTTATATCTTTCAAGATCAGATAACACCACAGCATAAACTCTTCACTCTCTCTCCCTCTCCTTTCTCATTGACAAAAACCCATTCTCTCATAATAATCAATCCGTAATCATGTCCCTTTTCCTTCCTTCTTTCCTTCTTCTTTTCCACTCATTCATCCCCCCATGGGAATCCTTCTTTTTCTTCTCCTCCTCCTAATTTAGCAAAATGTAGCCATATTGTTAGTTTTTGTTGTTTCTATTTAATTGTATGTTATTCTAAAAAATAAAAATATTTCACATCTCCAACAACCGTGTTTGAACAAACAATACAATCCACTAAGATAAAATGTATGAGGTATTTTCAATAGAAACAAATCATAACAAGCACACACATAAGCAGTTAAATATGCGGGAATTACAATTCCATTAAATTTTTAATACTATTGATAGCAGCAATATGAGACAATCTGTCTTTCCTCTCCATTTTCTAATTTAATAGTTGCTGAATATTTCTCTCTCTTTCTCTCTCATTTAACTTCAGCCTTGGACATCATATCAAGAACTTACTCAATGAGTACTTGGAACTCCTATTATGATAACTTTCCATCACCATTCTCATCGAGTTCCTTGAGTACCTCTTCGACTTCTTCCTTGCTGGGTTTTTCAACGCCAATATCAACAGCAACATTGATCATAACCTGCTCGAGCTCGTTTTTCTCTAAGAATCCCGATCCATCAGTGTCAACAGCCTTGAATGCTGCTTCAGTGATCTTAATAAGCTTCTACTTATCAGAGAGAATATCCTTAATGCCGCTCATTGTGTTTTTTATTCTTTTTTTTTATTGTGCTGAATCTTTTTTCGATAATCAAATAATTATTCCGTTTTCCTTTTGTGCTTTTGTTTGTTTTTAATCTCAAGATTCTTTTAACCTTTTCAATAATACTTCGCATTTTCTTTTTGTTTGTTTTCCCTCTCTCTCTCTCTTTCGAATTTGGGATATTTTAAGAGATTCTCTCCTTGGAATAGTAACATAAAAACTGTCTTCTCGAGAATAGATAATTCAATTAAAATAACAAAAATAATGTCTTCTCTGGTTTTGTTTTATTATGCTGTAAAAAGCAAAATCACAAACGACTCAAAACAATCGAGCGAATATGTATTTTTGACTGAATTTTAATTATTCTTAATTATAAAATATTCTTTTCAAAAGAGAAAGAGGAGGGGGAAGGTGTTCTTCTAATGTTTCTCTCTCTCTCTTTTCTCATAATTCTTCTTCTTTCATAATATCATGTTAGAAAGCTAATTCCCTGTTGAGCCTTCTTAGCTGATATTTTCTGCATGCTAATATCCCAAATGCCACTATGAAAGTAGCTGCAGCAGAGTAGAGCAAAACTTTTATTGATGCAAATCCACCGTCATCATCTTCATCGTCTTTGCTGTCTACATCTTTGTTAACTTTTTTAGTCTTTAATTTCTCTGAATCTTCCAAGATATCTGGTTCGTCTTGCTCTGATTGCTATCGCTCTTTCTTATTAGTAGATACAACTTGATCCTACTATCCAAGTTACTGCTGCGACTGCATTAATTTATCTGTGTTTGACTTCTTAAAAGTCTTTTCCAAATCCTTTAAGCTTCCTTGCATGTTCTTCATCTCCCCATTGAATCTCTCCTAATCTGCTTTCAAGTCTTAAAATTTATTCTGCATTTCGCTGAGACTCTAAACAATGCTATCTAGCTTACTAGCCAACTGCTAGTCCTAATATGATTAATCCTCTGCTGTTTGTTCTATTTTTTCTTAATTTTTCTATTATTATTTTTGCCTATTTATTGTTTTCTCTAATCCTTCTTGCTCAGTTCTGCTGCTATTCCTTCTCAGCTTATCACCATTAGCATCACCCTCTAAGTAATATCTCTTATCTTCTAACTATGTGTTCTATCTGTAGTAACTTA
>Ga0302271_10002039_pt1 | contig 18653 bp, 14 predicted proteins | sample III_Bog_N1_1_FD_198767 | JGI IMG/M metagenome (GOLD analysis project Ga0302271, IMG submission 198767) | Peat permafrost microbial communities from Stordalen Mire near Abisko, Sweden - III_Bog_N1_1 | ecosystem: Environmental > Terrestrial > Soil > Wetlands > Peat | place: Sweden: Abisko...
ATGTATGGATAAGGAGGTGCAAATAGGCAGCAGTAATAGTAGTCATTCCACTAGGCTGCTAATGGTGATAATAATAATAGAAATACAAATTAAATCTCCAAAGTGAATGATTTCTAATTGCGGTAAGCTAACTAGTAAATAGCAGCTATTTAGACATCCCCTGAGTATTCCCTAGGCTTGAATCAACAAACAAATACAAAAGGTAATAATCCCTTAAACTAAGAATGTTTCAACTAAAATTAAAATGACATTAGTAATTTCAAGGATAGATAAATGAATTAGGCTCCAAATGATAAGTTGTCAAGCAACAATCCAATCACTCAGCCTTCATCTAGATTCTTAGATTCCAAAGTAATCAATTAGTAAATTGATAATACCAATAGTAGTGTTCTTACTCCTTCGAGAGCTGCCAAAAGGAACTCTGAATAAATTTAATCATATCCAAAAATATTAACATAACCGTAATAGATGTCCACCCCATCAGCAGGATAATAACAGTTTAATCAATTGGAATAGTATTAATAATAACCATCGAGTTATAATAACTCAAATTATCCGAATTCGTAGCTCTAGTCGCAATAGTAAATTCAATATCAATAATAACCTCTGCAATCAATTGATTTGTTGTAAAACCAATAAGAATAACAAAACCAAATGAAAAATTCGCAGCTGGGTTAATTTGGAAAAACAAATTCTCGTTCAAATAAAGGAAATGATATTACTCCAAGTGACTCAAATAGCAGATTAAATCCAGCGGAAAATGGATCTTAGCAGTAACCTCTTCTAAATCATGGCTTACCCAGTAGTCATGGCTCTGATAGTAATCTCAGAGGAACTTAAGTGATTCCTCCAGCAGTACTTCAGTAAGAACAACCTTTAAGACAACATGTGGATTATGTACGAGAAGACAAATTAGAGGAGAGTTAAAAATCAGGATAATCATAGATTATGTAGATGGCCAGTAACATAAGTCCTCCAGCTAGAATAGGAGATGAGTGTGGTTAACAGTAAACTCCATAGACTGTTGTGAGTCCAAATAAAATAGCAACAACAATAAGCAGCTCAAATAGCTAGAATATACCAATGAATCTGTATAATCTAAGGATTCAATCATCTTCTTCTTCATCTCATCCTAACGAAGAATATCAATGCAGGATGTAGAACAACATTGATAACATCATAAACGATTTAAAGAAATAGTAGAATAACTAACCAAACAATTAATTTATCTGTCAGAATTGCAAGCAAGATATCAATAGCATTTACAAAGACGGAAAAGCAATTCCGATATCTTTAGCTGTCTCCGAATATAACATCACTGAACCACCCGTTGAAGCTAATCAGCAGAGCATTCAAGATAGTATTTGCTAAGAGCAAAAACAATCGTAATTACAGTCATAGGAATATGAATAATAATCTTAGAAATAATAGCAGGGATAAAGGAAAAGTGTTAATATTCAATAGAAATCTAATCCTGATTTTACTAAAAGCAATGAGAACAGCAACACTTTTAAAGCACTAAACCCTCAAATATCTGAGAATGTAACAGATCATAACAATCTAATGGCACCTTAAATATAAGATAACTCAGTTAAATATCAGATAGCTTCTGATATCTTAGCAGATAATACAAAATTAAGCAAAGATTCTTTATAAGATCAATCAAGGAAATTAGCATAACAGCCTGAACATCTCCAGCAAGAGACATTAACAATGAACTAACCAAGCTATCAAAATAACTAGATAGCCACTGTAATGAGTCAAAACAACTCAAATGGTAGTAGTTCTCTTTACAATAGCAAGCCAGATGATACTCTTCAACTAACGGATAGATAACAACAGTTAGTTAGGTAAGCATAGTCTCTATCGAACCCTGTAGTCGCTTCTTAGCCATCTTCTTCTTAGTAACTGTCTGGTCAATAAATACCTATGAGACCAAGTAGTCTCTCTTAGAAAGAATCATAGCTTTCAACTGGACGACAACAACAATAATCTTAGAGTGGGAGATCATCATCTGAGTCATCTCAGCCTGTTCGGAATGAGTAGTACACCTCCAGTTCAAATCCAGAATAGTCAACTTCTATTTTTAAATCAAACTAATTCAAGAACAACTCATAACCTTCTTATCAATCTCTATCCTAACTCCAATCTCAACCTGATGAAGTATTATAATAAGACTAGGAATAGCATTATCCTTAAGGAACAGGCATTGCTAATGGCAAAGCTAGTGATTATTATCAGACTCATCCTGATGAAATTATCTAAGAAGAAGTAATATTAACTCCTTAAGGAAGCGTAATATTTGAGAGCCCTCATTTCCCTGCAGTGAACAGTCGGAATATTAGCAAGAGAAATCTTACAGGCTCAGATAACTTAAAGATGAAAAGCAATCAGGAAATAGCAAAGGATTAATTGAACATTTTAGATAAATTAACTCAAGGAAATATGAATACAGTTAATGGAATGAACGAGAATAACATCAATAAAGAGAATGTATATAAAGATATTTAGAATTAGCTGGAATTGAAGAGTATTAGGCAACCAAGATAGTTGTAGTTTTAATAAGATGGTCACGAAGAAGATGAATGTCTCCTTGATAGTGAAGATCTTGAGAGCAAACAAGAATAAGAAAATAAGATTAATAGCAATTATGCTTAAGAAGCTGAAAGGTAACAGAAATAAAGATAGTAATATAAATAATAGATATTCTTGCATGAAGACAATCAGAGAAATATGGATAAAGACGATCTACTTCTGGAATCAAACTACGAATAGCATTTCAAGGAACTATAAGATAAAAAGCAGCTTCTAACTGATTCTAATGCAATGACCAATGGAATTCAAGCAGATTCAGAATAATAATAATAATCCTGGAATAATACCAACAACAAAAACAATAACAATTAAAATGATAATGAAAGCATTGAAAGTGATTAGCAAATGAAGCTAAGTGACGCAAGAGCAAATTAATAGCACTTTTCATTTGGTGAAGAACAATCCAAAAATGGTAGGTTAACAAAGATAAATGCCAATGGATTATCAGACAAGCAAGATGATTCAAGTGGTAGTTTTGGAGCATAAGCTTAATAGCTAACTAACACTATTCAAGCTAACACATCACTATCATCTTCAGCAAGGCCTTTGCAAGTCTAGAACATCTAAGCAGCTGATCAAAGAATACAGCCTTCTGAAACACAATTTGAAAAGAACTTACCTAGTGTTGGTGGTTCAGGGACATAGAACCACTACAATAATATTAAAAGTGATGCACTTCCTGGGCATTCACAGCAAGCCAATTAAGATCAGAATAATTAATAACCTAACAATGCTCTGATATCAGCTTCGAATCAAGTAAATCAAGAACAAAATGGTTAATCTCCAATCACATCAATTGTCAGAGAAAAAGCAAGGTAATTAACTAATCATCAACAGTCAGAACAAAAACAAGATAAGAGTAATGATGGCAAGAGTTGCCCAGCAGCTAGTAATGTTAGTCTTACTTAAATTCAAGCAGGATAATCATAAAAACAAACAGAAATAGATCAAGATCCATCAAGGGAAACAAATAAATTAGTTTCACAAAGTCAGCTTCCAGTCATGGATGGTGAAAGAAATAGAACTAATAGGTAGGAATTTCAAAGATAGGGTAGTCCAATCTACTCCACTGATGGACAGAATGGGGACGGATAAGGATATTCTATGCAGCAATAGTAAAAAACAAAATAAGAAAGATCTTCTGAATAGAATGCACAAAAGAAACTGAGCCACGATGAAAAGTAGCCTGCATAGTCCATTGAAGAGGAAGAACTAAGAAGTTAATAAATGTAAAAGGAAACTCCAAATTAATCATAACAAAATAAGTAATTGGATCATTAACAAGAACAAGCATAGTAGCAATAGCAAAATAAATAAATGTATCCTTAAAGGAATTAACTCTTGCTTTAGAGCAACTCGATAGGAAAAAATGTTAAATAAGATACAGGACTTAAATAAGAAGCATAAAATACAAAGAACACTGATAATAAATCTAATAATCTAGATGTTAATAATAGTGAGCATGATGATGCTACACAAGAAAAAAAGAATAAAAAGCTTGGTGATGATAATCAGAACTCTCATTAGCTTCCGAAGAGTTAGGTTTAAAGGTAGGATTCGAAAGTTTAAAATGAAACCAAAGCTAGCAATAAGAAAGGATAATAGAACTCAACAGAGAAAGAAGGTAGAAATAAGGGCGATCATAGTGAAGATAATAGTAATAGAAGACAGAATGGTTATGAGATTACAAGACAAAATTCTATGCAACAAAGTAACGACCCAAAGAAGAAGGATTCTAAAGGTTCTTAAATGGCTATCCCAGAGAAATCCAATGCTGAAAGAAGCTAAATAGTTAAACAAGGCAGTCTAGCAACAGCCTAGGCAAAGGATCAGCAGATAACCAGCATTCAAGAAAATAGCAATCCAAAGAACAAATAAGACATCAATCATAACAATCTAATTAGTGAAAACGAAGGTATCCAGCCAATCACAGAGATAACTAAATCCTAACCAAATGAGCTTTAGAAGCAGTCATCTAAGGATAAGTAATAGATTAATTCTGAAAGTGGATAAAGATAACAGCAGAGGTAGAAATCATTGTCTAAACCAGGTTCTTATGTAAATGTTGCAGCCAAAAGAGATCTCAGTGCTAACTATTTACAAGTTCCTTCAACGAACAATCTTAAAACATCCAAGTAGCCAAGTAGGAAAGATTCGAGTAATATTAATAAGAATGAGGGTAAATAGAATGAGATTAGCAAAGGAGAAGATAAAGGGCAAGAAAAAGATGGCATTGAAGGTGATCGCAAAGGGAAAGAAACAAACGGTAACAGTATTAATGATAAATCTAAGACTGATACTATCATGAAATAGAAGATTTCTCCATTGGTTGATAAGACCAAACAGACAAATGAAAAGACTGAGAAGAATGAAAAGCCCTTAGATTCTTTAGAAAATAGTCCTCGTTAGGTCGGATAATAGCAACAATCGTAGTAAGAAGAACAGAAGATTGAGGCTAAGAACCTGGAAATATTGGATAAAAATAAGTAAAAAGACACAAATAAAGGAGAACAAGAATAAGAAAGACAAGAAGAAGAAGTTAGATCTCCAGGAGTAACAAACTCAGAGGATCAAAGCTACTCCTCTAAGGCTAACAGCATAGTTGACTATTCTAAAGATGTGATTCCAGCTTACAACGGAGAAGAGAGCTTATTGAAGAAAGCCATCATGCAAAGTGAACTGAACTAAGAACTGGAGTGTCTAAGAAATGAAAGAGAAAAATAAAGAAACGAGTAAGACACTAACAAGACTAATAGCAGTGAAGCTAAGTAGAAACATCAGCAACTCCTATCATTTCCAACGATCTAAGTAAAATTAACAGCTTCTTTAGATCCTGATGAATAGCACAAAGCTAACTAAACTGATGAAAAGCATGAGGCTGTATTCATTGTTGATTCGATGCAAGAAATGGTCGATCAAATGAGTTCACCTGAAGCTTCTCATGATTAAACTAGGTTCTCTCTCCCACAGCAAGAAGAAGAAGACTAATAATGTAATATTGAGTTTAATCTCAACTCTGACAGCAGTAATTTCTTTGCACCTGAACATGGAGTTGGATTGTAACAATTATAGTAGCATTCAAACAGATTGTTACCACAACGACATATTCGCTAACATTCCTAACAACAATGCTAGTCTTCCTCTTGTTCTACTCCTTAGAATTAGCATGATATATTGCTCATCAAAGACTTTCTATAACCTTAATCATCATAAGAAGATATTGACTCATAAAAAGAACGAGTGTTGTAATAAGGATCTACCCCTCTTGAGAAAGCTAGTACGAGCATCTTCGGATAGTAAGCAGGGATTCAAAAGTACAATTCTTACAGGCACAGAAAGGATCTCAAGAAGATCTATGAGAAAATATCCTCCGAAGTCGATATGCTCTACCCTTAAACTAAGTTGTACAAGAAGGATTGCGCCTGCACGAAACCGAACTGTGGGTGCAGGCTATCACTCGACATGCCTAGGTCAGAGAAGCAGATATCAAAGGATCAATAAGGAGGAGCACAATAGAACTAATTGAAATAGTCTTCGTCTTAATAATCCATTTCAGGAATACAGTAGTCATATCCTTCTTCATAATACCTTGCACCAGGCAAATCAGCATTCGCAGAGTTAAACAGTTCTCGTGCAGCAGCATTTGAGGCATATTTATTGAATTCGAGTACACTTCCTGTGAATACTTAGCCATCTAAATCGAGACTGTTGGAGAGTTCAACAATAGAATTCGTCAATGGTCCTTGGGATATATCTTCCAAGAGAGAAGACAACAGAAAATACTTGATTTCCGATGAACGGTCGCTTACATTATTGAACCCAAATCCACAAGAAAAGCCATAGTTAGAAGCAATTCAACCAAAGAAGAAATATGAAGGAAAAAATATCAATTATTCATCTAAACCATATAATATACTCAAAGCTGCTGGAAATGCCACTCCAAAGGCTGTATGAAGTTCAAATAAGGATACTCTTAATGGTAATTAGAAGCCTAAAACAAGTAAAGCTAAGAAATGTAGTGAGCAGACATTTACTAATGTTTCTATTGAATTTCGATAATACAAGTAATATTGTTATTAATTGAAAGTTGTAAAAAAGATAAATTGATCATAAATGTATGAAAATAATCAATATTACTCTATCTAATGAATGGATATTAATTACATAATAAGAAGACTACTCCAAATCATTCTTTCCGTTATGAAATTCCTTAATCTCTATCTGAATTACCCCCTTATCCCCCCACTTTCTCCTTATATTCATATCTTTCTTCATATATTTTGAAATTTAATTTAAATTTTTATGAATTTCCTATCTGAAGCCCCTCTTCCCCATGCAAAAGTTAATTCGAAAATATCTTCACACAATGAAGCACCTCTTAATCAATATAATCCTTTAATAAACCAAAATAATTCAAAAAAAACATAAGGAAAAACTATCCACTAAATTACATTATCTGATTTGACTTCCAACGCCCATAGCGCGCTTCAGCTTTCCCTCTCGAAACAGTCTGATCTCCTATTGCTTTCCGTTCTATACAGAGATTCGGTCCGATAGCAGGCAATCATAAGTAACTCCCATAGTGATGGCAACTTTTCTAATTCTGGGACAAACAAAATCTCATTGGTGAAGTGAGATTTTGTGGGGAAGTTTTTGAAGAATCTATCCCGTTTATCCATTGAAATACAGCTCTCGCATCTTATAAGAATGCCAGTTTATCTGGCTGTCTTAGGAGTTCAAAGCGATCAAACTTGAACAATACAAGAAAACATGTTTTTGCAGAGAGCTTCTTTGGATGTCCCATGAAACCTAACAGAAACTTGCCATCCTTTTTGTGATGAGCCAATCTAATAATGGTTGTGCGAATCGCAAATAGTAACACTATGGAACTTCCCACCGTCATGCTAAGACCCCCCGAACTCTAGAGCGCCATCAAAGATAGATCAACGCTGTACGAAAAAAAGGAAACTGTACACTGCCTCTGACTGACTGTCTACTGCGTTGTGATAATATTCCTCGCAGGGGATAAAGCAGTCGGCAGTGAAAATGGCAGCTTGAAAGGAAAAAGAAGAAGAAGAAAGAATAAAATTATTAAAGCTCTCTTTCTCTCTCTTTACCTAAAAAATTGAATCTTTCGAAAGATTCTCTTAATCTCCCACCCAAAACAAACTCAAAAAAAAGAAAATCAGAAAGAAAAAAGTTAAAAAGAAAGAAAGAATTGAAAGAACTACATTTACAATAAAATTAAATTCACAATAAAATTAAATCCACAATAAAATTCAAATCCACAATAAAATCAAATCAAAATACACAACAAAAATCAAAGAACAAAGAAATAAACAAACAATCAACATAGATGGAGGAATGTAAGAACTTTAAAAAAAATACAGCATTATTAATCAAATTGTTAATCATAGTGAGAGTAAATTTATTCATTTTCAGTTCATGAAATATCGTTAAATTGTAATTTGTTACTAACGGTTTTATTTGAGAGGATTTCGTTCTTATTATTATTAAGAAGTTGTCCAAGATCAAGATGGCAGAAAGCCTTAATTATGAAAGAAATTATAAGTGTAAAAATGTTTTTAAATGAATTAATAAAATTGGTTAATATTAGTAATAATGAAAATATTACGCATTCAAATATCCTAAACAATTTTTAATTTAACTAAAAATCATCTAGACATTATTAAGAATCCAAGAAATAGTCTGACTATTACTACTTTTAGAGGAATAGATTAATTAATTGTTTTTAAAATTGATCATAAGAAACAATCTGACAAGGTAAGGTCAGGGAGTCAGGGGAGGGATGACTTATTATTAATTTTACAAGAGAGGATAGGAGAAGAAAGAGAATATTAGCTTGAACGATTGTTAAACACACATAAAGTAAGATAGAATAAGAATAAAAACCAAAGAATGCTTTTGATTTCAAGAATAGAGAAAAGAAATGGAAGGGTTTATTATTTAGGATTGCAAAAATATTAAGATTGCTCTTGAGAAGAGTGAAAGGGAGTAGATCAAAGGGGAATGATGGGTTTCTTCTAACTAACAATTCTGATAAGAATAAGAAAAATCAAGATTGTTTTGAAGAGGGAAACAAAACAAAAAAATATAGAAATATTTGATGAAGTCTCCAAATGGGCTTGAAAAACACAAGAGCAAATCAGCTTAAATTGAAAACATTTTCATAATTTTAAAAATAATAGAAAATAACAAAATTTTCACATCTAACATTCAGATCATCTCATCAGGGATACACTGAAAAACAAAACAACAAATCCAAATAAATACCAATTCAATGGGCGGAAGTAACGAAAAAGTGGAGAAGAAGCCAGAACCAACTATGGAAGAAGTCTTGCTCGATATGAGGATGGCAGCGAAGCGATTCGAAATGGATGCTCGTAAGGCAGAAAAGGAGAAAACTAAATAATTTCAAAAAGCCCAAGACGCCATCAAGAAGAACAACGAAGAAGGTGCTAAACTGTATCTTCAGAATGTGATGCAGAAGGACAATGAAATGAAAAACATGCAGAGGATGGCGTAAAAAATGGATGCAATGTAAATGGCGATCAAGAGCAACACTGGCAGCACTGTTATGATGGAACAGATCAAGAAAATCACTCCGATTCTTCAAATGCAATCTAGCTAGATCCCTACTGAACAGATCTACAAGGACATGGTGAGCTTCGAGTAGTCCATGGATGAGATAATGGTGACTGGCAAGGTTATGGATGAGGTGTTGAATAAGAATGTGGGGAATGATATTCAATCTGATCAGGCAGTAGATTCTATGCTTAATAAGCTGAAATTAGAGCGTTTAGATGAGATTTAAAATAATCTCAACCGAGATAACAGATAGATTTTCCAAGGAATACAACAGAACAATCAAGGATTCACTAATCCATAGAACTAACAAGTACAAAAATGAAAACAAGCACGAAAGAGAGAGAGAGAAATATCTAGCAAGAATTAGAATTTGTTAGGAGTTTATTTGAATATCTTTTCAACAATAATATGTTTCTCTGTTGTTTTATGGAATTATCTGGCATTCCATCTTGGCATTATTGCTCGCATAATGATTATTTTAACTTTATTATGTGATTATAAAATTTAGTTTTAGCAATTTTTTTGAGAAACTAGTGTAATTTCGTGAATATAATCAATTTGTTTTTGATACAATAAGTTAATAAAAGTTAATATAATTCTATTCCCTCTCAGCTATTCTTCGTCGGAAAAGCTTTGATGGGTCTAATTGGCATTCTACTGAGAATACTCGAGCACAATTATTTTGCTTAGCATTAAGAAATCATCTGTTTTGTGTTCTTCCCAGCTGCTGAGTTCTTATCAGAAGGGTTCTGCTGATTCGTTGATTCATAGCAATCCATGATATTAGCATTAATAGCTAGACTACCTTTCTGAGTCTCCTTAACATGATTATGATTATGCAGTGTGATATGCTAAGAATTGAGAGAATTCAAATAACTATTGCTATTGTTGTAGTTATTCTAACCAAATGACGACCACGATGGATTAGTTGTGTTAGTGCTATTCCTGCTGTGTCGCATGCTCCTGAAAAGCTGATTTTGCTTGGAAAAATCATTCGAACTCATAATATGTTCAAATACACCCTCATTAGAGGAGAAGTAATCTGTTAGTTTCAATTGATTCGGAGCATCTTAGTCTTCGTCGTCTACTTATTTGTCTGATTGCATTAATGGATTCTGTAGTCTTATCTTTGGAGCTTCTAATTGAACACCTTCAATATGTTCTTGTTTCAAATATTTAGTGAATGTCTCATTAATCTCATAATGCTATTTCTAACCACCTTGATCATTATCGTTAGTGTTATCTATCTTCTTGTTAAAGCATCCATTTGTTCTCCTTCTGCTTTAAAATGAAGGACTATTATCATACTCTTCTTCCTCTTATGCGTCTTCTTCATGATGCTATTCCAATGGTGTTAATGTGTCTTCTTGTGAATTGCTGTGACAATACGAATGTCTTTTAGTTGGTAATTTCAATGGATTAGTAGCAGCTAACACAGGCGATTTAAACATAGGAAAGGGATTAAGTTTCTTCTACTATTCAGGATTAAACCGATCTCTTCTGAGAAACTCAAGTGTCGAGGAAGTTGGTGAAAATACTGCATCATTGAACATCTCCCCAGTTTCTTCTTTTAAACTCAGCACTAATTCTGGATTCCCAGCAGCTAAAGGATCATTATTATCTTGAGTTGAAGAAAAAGAAGGTATCGCTTTATTACTGTTCCTCTTAGGGATGACTTTACTGGACAAGCTAACTCCAAAAATATCATTTGTTTTCTTTCTATTATGACTATTTTTCCTGCTGCGAGAGAGCATTTCACTTTATGAGTCACCACCGCCATTACCATCATTATCAGGACGCAGTATCTATGAATATACAGATTAACTGCTACTGTTTTGATTATACAAACTGACATTCTTGCTATGATAAGCACCTTATTAAATGCCTGGATTGCGAAAACTTGCTGTACTCCTACTGCTACTACTATTTCCAACTTTCTTCTATGAAACCTTTCCATTAAGTAACAATCCAAATCCATTATTCAACTGCATCTACTCTTATTATTATTATTATTATTAGTCATATTCTTGATACTATTCATTTCCATTTAGTTCTAGCTCTATCTGAGAAGATAATTTCTCTCTTTATTCTTAGAGTGCCATATTTTATTTCTTCAAACTCTTCAGCGTCTAACTTGCTTACGAGATTGTCTAAGCAGTCTAGCTATTCTGATTCATTTGCTTATTTTGGTTTTCCTTCAATGCAGCTAGCTTGCTTTCATATGCGTCACATTCATTACGTAATCCACTGAGCATCACTTGGAGTTCTTTCAAGGCAGTAATCTACTGTTCCTCAGTTGACTTCATTTCTGTTTCTGCTCTAGCCATATTCTGATGCTCTTCAATTAGCACCTATCCTTTTACAACTATTTCTTCTTTTTCATTTTTGATTTTCTCTTCCTCGTAGACACTTGCACGTAATCCCTAGAAAAAAAAGTAAATTAATATCCATTCTCACAGAGACAGTCATAGCAACCATTGAAACTATCAATACAATATTTAAAAAAGAAATATCTACTGCTAATCTCTTTGCTGCTTGGAAATTGTGGATTTGCACAGTGGATATCTACTAAGATATCTAAATGGAACTGTTTTCTTATTCGATCAAGACTCTTTTCAATTCCTCTTGTCTTTGTTCCAATGACTCTAGCTCATATTGTAATGATTATGCCTCCTCACATAATCTATCTCTAGCTTCGTCTTACTCGGCTTAACATATCTCCCTAGAAGCATCCAACCAATTAGTTAACAAAGAATCAGCTATCTCTGCAAATAACTATTATTTGATCTTTAGTTATCCTCCCTCAATATCTCTATCTATTTTCTTACATATCACTGTGGAGCTATTCTAGCAGCATTTGAAGCTTATTTACTAGAGGTGTCATGGTGAGGATATGATCTTCCATTTATGTCTCAGTTATTTCATCATCGATAGCATCCAGTACATGTGAATCCATAAGAGACCTCACAGCATTTAGATATACCTCCAGTAAATCTCCTGCACAATCATCAGTCTCTTCCATAGTTATTCTGTGTGCGCAACGATAAAGCAATCTTCTAGAAGGTATTGAATCAGGGTGTAATATTGTGTGATAAGAAAAAATAAAATCTATTCTTTGTTTGAGTCCTATTCTGTTGGTTTGTTGAGAAGAATGAGGAAGGAGGATAGCTGACTGAATTAATCTGGCTATGTTTACGTTCGATTATTATTATTTTCGAACACGCTCTTTTTTCTCTCGGATTGCTGGACTCTGACTTGACAAAATCAATCCCTCCCTAAAACATATTAATATAAGAAATTAATCAAATAATTATCCCCAATTCTCTTCATATCAAATTTAGAAATAGTAATAATGATAATAATAATTATTTTTATTATAATAATCCCATAAAACTGTGGTCCTTTTAAATCACTTGCTTAGCATAATACTTATGACTCAGCAAAACACATAATCAATTCATTTATCTGTTTATTTATATTTTTTAGATAGTCTTTTCCCCTATTCATTTTGGAAGAGTAGCAGCTCTTCTGCTATTGTAAGCATGTCAGAATAGTTCTGAAAATACCTGCAATTACCTTCTTTTTTTCCCCTAACTTTATTGAGCAGCCCTCCCTCTTCCATACTTATCATCCTAGTTGGTTAGAAACTTTTCACTTCCTCCTCTTTATTGAAAGTTTATTAATTTATTACTTTATCCCCCATTTTTTTTTAAAGATACTCATCTGTCTCTCTCTCCACCCTCGAAATAATTTTACAACTTCCTTCTTTCCCTCCTAAGTTGAAAGATTTTATTTAACATTGAATTGCTTCTTGAGCAAATATTTGATTTTAATATTATTTGTAATTATGTGATTTAATCTTATTTGAATAGTTAATATTAATTTATTTTTATGATAGTTTTTCTTTTTTTAATAATTAATTATTTTCTTCTTCTTTTTTTAATAATATTCTTCTTCTTTTTCTTTTTTAATAAATTCTTTTTAAATTATTTTAATATTTTTATTGTTTTTGAATGCTTATAATTTTGAATATTTGTGATGCATGTGATAATTATGAGAGGATAGTTTTGAGAAGGAGCAGAAAGAGAAGGAAAGATACCAAGTTGGGGTGGGACTCTTCAAGATAATTAGGCGAGTTTATTAGATTACATACTCCGCTAGATGAATTCAAATTCGAAGGAGACAGAGGAGACTGAGAGAAGGAGATTTTGAAAGATATACATAAAGGGAGAGAGAATGAAGGAGAGAGAGAGAGTGAAAGAAAGAAAGATAAGATAAAGAGAGAAGAAAAAAAAAACAAAGATAAATAATAGAATTCTTTACTTATGATATTACATTCTTGCAAGCATCGGTGCTGTGGCGGTGGTGGTGGCGGAGGCTGCTGGTAGATTATGTATCAATAAATCTGCGTGTGCGTTCTTTGCAGGTCTTGGCACGGATTGGTGTGAACAGAAGGAGGAAAGGATGCGAATAGTTGTAAAAGTTAGCTTTGTTAGAGCCTCAGTGAAAGAATACAACGAAAGTTTCCTTAATCTCAATCTCTTCACGAATGCGGGTAAGGGGATTCAGTAATTGGCGTAGCCAAGCTGAAACAGGGATCGCAAAAACTAATAATCCGTGCCATTTATCGATAGATAGGTATTCAAATTTTGCTCAAATCGATTTGAGCTTTTCCCTTCTGCGGCAAATTTAAATTAAAAGATTATTTTTTTATTGTAATAATTTAAATTATTAATTTTGTTCTGAGTTTCTTCACAATTAAACCCCCTCCCAAAGATAGGCTAATTGACTGACTGATCTAATAAGGGAAATTAGTCTAAAGTATTATCACAAAGAGATACAAATTTTCATAAAAGATAATAGAATGATTCTTTATTCATATTAAAATAAGATTTGTCTCATAAATAGCCATTAGAACTAAATACATAAATTCAAATGAAACGACAAATAAATGAAAAAAAAAAAAAATAAAAATGTTATTTCTTAAAATAATTCAAAAACAAATACTTGCTCTAGCTAATAATTAACGATGGCTTAACTTCTGGGTAAAAAATGCTTAACTTCTTGCAATAATTTGGTGATCTCCAAGTGCTTTCCTTATTAACAACCCTAATTATTTTTTATTTGGTTTAACAAATTACCTTAATTTTATCCACTTTCATATTAACACAGGATATGATATGATTCTTCTCAATCAATCTCCTATTTTCCATCCATTATTCCATATTATTAATTTAATTATGCATTTGTTTCTAAATCAAATTCATATTAATCTTAATTTACAGCAAACTTTCCTGCAACTATTCCCACTAAAAAAAATCTTTCTGCTTTTACCAGTCAATAGGATTTAACCTATCATGAGCCATCCTGCAACAACAACAACCTTCAAATAAATCGATCCAGCTCCTTATACTCTTGAGCAAATCAAGCACTACATCGCTGAAGCCTAAAAAGTTAAGCAGCGAGCTTACTGTCCGTACTCCAAATTCTAAGTTGGATGTGTTCTTATCGATTAAGATGACAACGTCTACTCAGGTGTGAACATCGAGAATGCTTCATATGGATTGACAAATTGTGCAGAGCGAACAGCTATCTTCACTGGAGTCACTTAGACACTCAAGACTATCAAGCTCATCGTGATCAATTGCAAGACCGATAAAGTTGGATCACCTTGTGGAGCTTGTAGACAAGTCATCGGAGAGTTCTCAGATGAAAAGACCATCGTAGTGTTATCGAACGACAATGGGTTGTTCGAGATAACAAACTTCGACTCCATTCTCCCTGGATCCTTTGGTCCAAGAGATCTACTCCCCCAAGGCAATCCACAATGAAAACTGAAATGAAGAATCAGTGTAAATATCTGAATGTTCTGAATATTAAAATATTAAAAGTTTAGCAGTTTTTGTTATTGTTGTACTAGGATATCTTGCAAAGCTAAAAGAATAGCAATAGGTAGTTTAATACACTGTTAATTGATTAATATTATCAAATAATATCTCCATTGATATTTTGTTTAAAATGATGTACCTGGATGTAAGTAAAGAATATGTATATCAACAAACACTATAAATATCATCTCAATATCATATTACTTATATTCCAGTCAATTTTACATTGCGAAAGACAATAAATAACCAATCATAGATATTTCTCAATATCCTTGTTTTTCTGTATCGCCCTTCTTCTTTGAGTTTAAAATATCCCCCCTCCCCCTGAATATTAAGAATTTTAAGATGTTTTATTTAAATATTCTCTCCCAAATTAGATCATTTTGAATCAATTTAAAATCAAATAAGAGCGTAAACTAGATTTCGCATTTGAATCTTTTTATTATAAAGCCAATCCCAAAGCAACTCGAATAAAACAGACAGCAACGATACAAGGACAAAGTAGTTTTTAGATCAGTTCAACGGCATTTCATGAATATCCCTCTTTGAGCATTCCAAAGCAGCTATTTTATCAACAGATTAATAGCTCAAGTGGTTTGCTCTCTGGGATGAGCCCTTCATTATCGTGTCCACCTTCTCATACCATACTCTCCTGCATATGACAGTATAATCAGAGAAGGCTTGTAGATCTGTTTTTGAAGAAATGAACATTGGGAGATTAGACCTCACATAACTGCAGATAGTTCCTTTGTTACTGCAGATTACAGAAGAGACAAAACAATAGCAGCATGCATATCCTCTTAGCATTGTTACCTTTGAATCAATCAATCCATGAATACCATTTTCTTTATTTCTCTCTTTCTTCCCCTCTTCCTAAATCTTTCTCTCTCTCTTTCTTCTGTTCATGCATATTATCATTAACTATCATGCATCAATATATCTCTAACTATCCAATCACTCTCATAAGACGATTTATTTATGAAAACAAACAAAAAATAAAAACAAATAACAAATTTTCATCAAATTATCAAAATAAATTTAAACAATATGTCATAAGACAAATCAATTCATAAGAAATGAAGTAGTCAGAATGCATATTCTTATTTTTTCTTCTTTCTTTTCGTTATTTGCTTTACCCTTTCATCGTTCTGAAAAGGGATTAAAGCAACATAATCAAAATGGAGAATCGATATGGGTTAAAGAATTAGTCTTAGATGCATACAAAACCTTAAGTATTAAAGCAGAGAAGCTCTCATTTCTCCTAAATAAATAAGTTTTTTCTTTAAACAAATATTTGAGATCTTGTGTTTGATCAAATAAGGCTGAAAAATAGACTAATTTATCACATAGATATTACTAGCTAAAGTGGCTAGTAATCATGATTTGCTATTTGGCTTGAATGCTGCTGCAAGGGCAGAAGGATTGAAGAGTGTTCAGAAATCAACAGGGAAAGAATTATGATAATTCTATTAGAATCGGTTGAAATGAGCAAAATACATGTACTTAAATCAAAATCAAATCTTTGTTATAAAAAAATTAATTCTTCATCAGCTTTTCTAAAAGTAAAAGGAGATAGCACAGACGATATCACTCAAGACAAAAGAGATTTACAAAACAACAGACTACAAATATAAAATAGATTCTACATGGATTCTCTCTTGGGCACATGCAGTAACTGCAATAAGCAATTCGAGAACTCTAAGGTATAACTTCATGAAGCATATTGCCTTAGAAACTTTAGGAAATGCCCATAATGTGATGAATTCGTTGATAAAAATGAACTCTAAGCACATAACGCAGAGAAACATACTAGATAGTCTTGTAAATACCATTGTGGTTAGGAGTTACTGGATTCTGAAGTAGATTCTCATTTGAAGATCTGTAAAAGAAAACCTTAGCGTTGTTCTTTTTGTGGATTAGACATAGATTCTTTAGAGTTCGATGATCATATCAGCCACTGTGGTGCAAGGACAAAAGAATGCATGATATGTAGGAAAAGCATTATTTTATTTGACTATGAGTCACATGAGGAGCACTGTGTTGGAACTAAGGATAATATGTTCCCTAAGATATTAGATAGTTTAATTAATGAGCAATAAATGGGTATTGGATAAGAGGAGAAGCTCAGAAAGAAGAAGGAAGAGTAGTTAGTGTAGAAGACCAGAAATGATATTGAGGAGATTAAACAGAAGAAACTGTTTGAGTCTGAGAACAGAGAAATTGAGTTAGCTGAGAAGATTAAGTAAGCTAATAGCTCAGGAGATAAGGAGTTGATGAAGAGATTGTAGTTGGAATAGGATGAATTGATAGCTTAAGAATGGTAGAAGTAATTCTCTCCAAAGAAGGATAAGCAAAAGCTAGAGTAACAATAGTAGTTCTTTAGCAAGAATGAGGAAGAAGAAGATGATGATGGTTATGATTATCATTATAACTATTACTAAGAAGAAGAGGAAGATAATTACAATCATGATGAGGATGAGAATCATGAATAAGATAAGGATGTTGCTTATAATTAAAGAGAAAAAGTAAATGGGAATAACCTACCTACTTAGGTACAAGAAGACATGGGTTAATACTGCGATGATCCTGAACTGTAAGAAGCTATTCTCAGAAGTACTTAATTGGTATGAAGAAACAAAAGAAGTACATAGGATATCAACAAAAAGAAGTATGAAATAATAAATAGCTAATGACTAATATGATCCTTCAAATTGATAAGCAATTAACATTTCATCTTAAATCTGTATATCTACCCATTCATCAAGAATTAACACAACAACTGCTTCAGTAGCAAGATCATGGAATTAATTGATGAATCACTATGCTATAACATTTATCTCATTCTCTCTCCTTTTTAATAATAATAATAGTCTCACATTTGGTGATTATTTCAAAATCTGTACATTTCCTTTTCTTTCTCTGAATGTTATCACATAGTCTATTCTCTATTCATCTATTCTCTTGCTATGTTAAATAGAATCTATTCTCATTTATATTTGTTTCTTTGCTTTTTCAAAGTATTTAATAATTTGAAGGTAACTTTTTAATTTCAATATGTCATATTTCTAATGATAATCATTCTAATCAGTCTATCCCCCCAATCATGTCTATCAATGATTACGAATCTAATTTTAAATTTAATTAATTCACCATCATGCGGTTAATTTCTTTAAAATATTTAATCAAATCTCCCAGCCTCCCTCTGAACTTTAAAAATTAAAATCAAAGCAAACTGTTAAAAAAATCATTCAGATTTCTCAACGGAAAACAAACAAACAAGAGAATCCTCTGCAAAGAAAAAAAGAGAGACACTGTGCATGTGTGAGTGTATATGCAATAGCTTACATGATATTTCTATCTGCCCTTGTAATAGGAGATTGTCCCCTTTGAGTTTTTCATCCTAACCTCGTAAGCCATTCGCAACAACACCACTTCAACATCCACACTGTTTCCATCTCTGAAACCTAACTGTCTTCAAAATACATTCTCCGTCATCATCTGAATCCAATAATTTGATGAAACCGACCACATTTCCTGAATCATCTCGTTGTCTCTACAGAT
>Ga0302271_10002041_pt1 | contig 18635 bp, 17 predicted proteins | sample III_Bog_N1_1_FD_198767 | JGI IMG/M metagenome (GOLD analysis project Ga0302271, IMG submission 198767) | Peat permafrost microbial communities from Stordalen Mire near Abisko, Sweden - III_Bog_N1_1 | ecosystem: Environmental > Terrestrial > Soil > Wetlands > Peat | place: Sweden: Abisko...
AAGTGGAATGATAACAGAATGAAAACAACAACAGCCAAAAGAATAATTTTATTAATAGAAGCGCTACTGAAAACAATTTTGAATTATCATTTGTGTCACCACCACTAATGATTCTAACTAAGTTCCTAGATGAATACTTTCTTTATGTTATGCTTTATTCCCTTCCCTCCCAGAAATCATTTCTTGTTTTAGTTTAATAAAATAAATTGTGAGAAATAGATAATTTAAACTAAACTAATATTTCAAGCTACCTTAGAAGAAATAAAATGATTTGTTGTTTATCTTATTTTTTGGTAATTCATTCAATAATTAAATAATTCCTCCTCCGCACGGATTTGCTTCATCAGCCTTGGAATTTACATTTCAATCACGCATTGAATTAACAAGTTAATAGTTCTTTCATTTTATTTAAATAATTGCACACAAGTGTCATTTGAAAACGAAATGAAGGCACTCTTTTACTCTAAATAAGTGTGTGTACATATCTCTTTAAAAATTGAGGATTTCTTTAGATTGATATGCAAATATTTATTCCTTTGTGAAATATCTCATCTGTAAAGAAAAAATTCTGCAGTAAATCATCAATTCAAGAATAGAATTAGTATTTTAGCTCTCTCCCCTGATTGCTATCATTAAGTTAATTTCTTTTTTTTTTTGGAACTGTGCTACAATACTTTTTTGTTCTTTTTTCCTGTTACAATAATGGTATTTGTCGCATTTGTTGAAACATTTGAGAGTCGAAAATAGGATTTTGTAGGAATTTAAATAAAGATAAATACAGTTTGGCTTGCATTAAATACATCGAGCTAAAACGAATACTCTTTTTTGAGATGTCCCTTCGTGATGCAAAAAAAAATGTATTAACAAATCAGACTTTCTTGGGAGCTTCCTTGTCAGTCTTAGGGACAACCTTTCTAGGTCTGACAGGAGGTGTTCTAATCCTTCTGGTTTCAGAGTTTCTGACTCTGACAACTCTGCTGTGGATAGCGCAAGAGATGCAGTACTAGACCTTGCAGTAAAGCTTAGGGATCTAGTAAAGAGTCTGCTCGTAAGCGAGGAGAAGAGTGATATCTCTCTTGGAAGAGGCATCGACCATATCACGGACTGTGTATCTTTTCACAGCCTTGTCCTTGGGGACTTGTCTAGCACAGTTAGTGCAATCGACAGCACGGGTGTGTCCTCTGTTACTTTGGCTTCTGCCGTGGTTTCTGCGCTTGACAGGCATTGCTTATTTTTGTTTCTTTGTTTGTTTTTTGTGTAAAATACGATTTATGCAATTATATCCTTTGGTTTCTTCCTGTATATTTATCTCGCCACCCTACAATATCCTTACCTCATGCTCGGGATTAATTTTGGATTGAAGTTTTTCTCTCCAATATCATGTCGGAGGAGGGGGATAAATGGGGAAAACATGATTAACAATGACAATATTAAACAATTTTTTTTTGAATTTATCAACAACTGCAACCAATAACAACAAGAGTATTGAAATATTATCAAAATGACTACTGCTATCTAGGAATGGCTTTTCCTATGAAATCAAAAAAAGGAACAAATTTTAAATGATTAAAAACTTGATAATATTCTCATACAATACAATTTTGTTGTAATGAAAGTCCGAAAAGTGTGCCAATTCATTTTTTTTAAATCATAAAAATGTCTAAAAATTAAAAATTGTTTACGATTACATATAATATTAGAAATAAGCTATTAAAATGATATAAAAATATTGAACACATAAGAATCAAATAATCAAAGTATCCTTTAATCTAGAGTGTAGTTATATATCTATGCTAATCGAAGACTTAGAGAACGAAGAAACATACCATGATTGCTTTTTTTTTAAATCCGCACTTTTAATCCTCCTCCTTGTCTCTCTCTCTTTCATTATGCCGTTAGCCCTGATAACTATCTATCCACAAGATTCTTGTAGATCCCTCCTTTATCCAGTAATGTCTTGTGGTCTCCAATTTCCACGACGACTCCTTTGTTTAGGACTACAATTTTATCACAATTAACTATTGTACTCAATCTATGAGCTACAACAATAATTGTCATGTCTTTCTTCACTGCCATTAGCTCATCAATTGCTTATTGCACCTATCAAATTTTAAATAATACCGTTTTTTAATTTTTGTCCCTTAATTGTAAATATTTTTCTTTGTTTACTTGGAATTCACTTTCAGAGTCAAGAGCACTAGTTGCTTCGTCGAAAATAAGTATCTTTGGCTTGAGAATAAGTGCCCTGCTTATTGCTATTCTTTGTTTTTATCCTCCTAAGCAATTAAAAAAAATATTCCACTTTTTGAATAAATTCAATGAAAAAAGTGTTTAGAGTTGTTCTGTGTCAATTTTTGCTATTATTTATGCATTTTTAATGGTTTGAAAGAAGTAAAAACCTGATAATTTTGCTCCTGCTTCTCCGACTAGAGTTTAGTATCCTAAGGGGAATTGCGAGCTATGAATGAAATCATATGAATTCGCTAGTCTGCACACTTCATCTAATTATTCTTCTGTGTATTCACGCTTCAATCCATAGGCTATGTTTTCTTCGATGGTACCAGAGAAAAGCAATGGCTCTTAACTCACATAACCTATTTTATTTCAGGAACAGAAATTAATAAAATAATTGTCAAAATAGCAAGGCATATATTTCCCCTGCCCCGTCTGTTCATTTTACCAATGTGCGAGTGCAAGAAATTAAGATCAATATCCTTAATATCATGCCCATCTATCATCACAACACCAGCAGTGACATCGTAGAATCTTTCGATAAGCCTAATTATCGTTGATTTGCCACTGCCACTCTACCCTACAAGTGCGACTCTGTCACCAGGATTGATCGACAGATTAAATCCACTTAATACTTCGATGCTAGTTTTCGTGCCCTTGTATCTGAACCCTACATCTTTGAATTCAATTTCTCCCTTGAATTCATCGAATATTTTCCCACCAGTCGTAGTAATTTTAGGCTTCTTGTCCATTAATTTAAATAACCGATGAGATGCACCTGTCGCAGTGACAATCTTGCTTAAAGAAGAGCTAATAGAATTAGTTGCACTAGCTAATGAACCTGTGTACATCACAACGGAAGCTAGCTATCCAGAAGTTAAATCGCTGTCTTTTAGGACTAGATACCCACCATACCACAAGACTGCCAACGTAGCCATGTCAGAAACTAAGGAATTGATGCAGTTGTATAATCCACTAGATAAACTCTTCTTGTAGCCTAAGGAGAAATGACAAAAGTGTTAAATTTATTATTTTAATCTTAAATCCCCTCCCCCTCCCCTCATTATGTTTCTACTAATTCCTACCAATATCATAGCATTATTTCATGACATTATCGAATCTAGTGATTTCTTTGTCTTCATTTGAGAATGCTTTGACTGTTTTGATGTTCGAAAAGCACTCCGAAGCATGACTACTGACTCGAGCTGAGAAATCTTAATATTTCTTAGTCAGTTTCTTCAGATATCTACCATAAACACTTGAAGAATACAAAAACACTGGGATCATGACAGCAATCACAATAAAGAGATTCTTCGATATCCAAAACAGCATTATGACATTCCCAATGCACACGATAATATTTCGCAGAGTCGATGACATATTACCACTTGCCGCCGCTTTTGCTGTAGCTACAATCAACAAAACAGACAAATAATAAGCCCAACTAAAAGCCACCTCCTTTTTTCTAATATCTCATACATATGTCATTTCCTAGCCTTGAAATGAGCTCTCCTGAATGAAACTTATCATGGAAGGATATTTGATTCTAAATGAAGCATTTGAAGGCATCAGAGCGGATATCAACTAGCACTCTTTCCCCTACCAGTGAGAATATGAATGTCCTCAAAAACGAAGACAACCCGTTGATAGTGAACACTAACGCAGCATATAATGCCAAGGAGTTCAGCTTCGCCATGTCTCGCTCTTTGATTGTCGCATCGAGAAGTTGCCCAGAAAACGAAGGGATAAATACTTAGCTCACTGATTGAAATACCAAACACACGTACCCTAACATGGAGATCTTCCAGTGTCGTTTGGAATATTTCACCATGCGACTGTATGTCTACCAATTAAACTACTTTTTCTTCTTCTTCTTCGCTAGCCTAGCCGAAGCGAGAGAAGCAGGATCAAGGGTAGCATTGGCACCAGTAGCATTAGGGTCGGTAGTATTGCTACCAGAAGGAAAGTTGGTTTCAGCGGAGGCCTAGGTATCATTGAGTAGCTTTTCAAATGACTAAACCAAATGTGCATCCGTGCTGTGTTGTAGGAGGACTGAGGAATTATGAGCATCTCGATTCTTATCAATTGATTCTTTCCTTTATTTGGCAGCAGTTTTCCCACCTGAGAGTAGCATTCCTTAGCTTTTCGCATGAGTATCTTCAAAATCATTGGCTTTGGGTAGTAATTTCGATCCTTCTTAATCAAAACTGTGCATCTCCAATGAAACTTTCTTATTCTTTTTGCTGCTGCTGTTACTGCTGTTGTTGCTTTTGAAGTTTTTCATAGAAGAGGGAGAAGCCTTAGTAGCGGAAGAGAATTTTTATTATCCTTGAGAATCTGCTTTGGTGCTATTTTTCGGTGAATTGGTGAGAGAATTGCCTACTTCTTCTAGCTACAGCAGTTGTTTCTTCTCTGTATTCAATGATGTAGTGGTTAGATTGTTTTCTTCATCGTCCTCGTCTTCTTCATTGTTGTTGTCTTCATCATCGTCGTCGTCTTCTTCATCTTCATCTTCTTCATTCTCAATTTTTCAAAGCAAATAGAAAATTAATAAAACGCGAGAATTACTACCCCTTCCTCTCTTCTTCTTTTGGAAAACTCCCCATTTATAGAAACACAAAAAAGAAGATTCTAAATAATATTTTCCCCCACTTTGTTTGCTTTTTTCCATCGAAAATCTCCCATCTTCTTACTAGCTTCGGTGAGGCATCTGAGTTATCTTCCTCATTATCTGGATTGTGCTCTGTTTCAGGCTCTCTCTTGTCAAATAAATGCCTATAATACGATTCCTATTCACTGGATTCACTCGCATGAAGTCTCTGCTTATTATTATGATCAGTGGTATCTTAAAGGCTGTTATCCCCTTCTTAGTTACCTTGCGCATTATGCAATGTAACTACTCTTTCCCTAGCTTCCTCTTCATCTTCTTCTTCACTGCTGGAACTCGGAGAATCCTTATTTCCAGCTGTCTATTGCAGTTACTGCTACAGAATCAACTTCGTGCGAATCTCTGCAACGTCTATCACAGGCTCCTCGTACTCCTCCATTTTCACACCTTCTTCTTCCTCACCACTCTTATCACTTTCTACTACTTCCCCGTGCTCGTTCCGCTACTGTTGCTGTTCTTCTTAGTTGCTATTACTGTTGTAGTCTTCTTTCGTTGCTGAGTTCTGCTTTGAAAGGGAATTCGCGTGGTGAATGCAAGGGATGTTACTGTTGCTATTGCCGTTTTCAGCGCAAGTTAAACATTCCGCACATGAATTCCTTCGTTTCTTGGTGAGATCACCGTCTTCTCTGAATTGTCTCTTGAGTTTCTTCTTGACTTCCTTCTTCATGGTAGGCTTAAATAAGTTATTGCTTACTTGTTTTTTTTAAAATAATCCACAAAGAGTGAGTTCTTTTTTCTTATTTTCTATTGATTTTCCTTTTTTTCTCTTTGCACGTATTTCTTTTTTCTTCTTCTCGCTTCTGAACTTTTCTTTAATTATCCATGCATAAAATCAAAGGAAACTGAGTTTACGATCTAGTAACCTTTTGCTTTTCATTCCTCAAATGCATAATATGTAATAGAATAGTACCACTCTCCCTCTATCATTCTCTAAGTTTTAGGACAATTCTTAAAATAATTCAATGTAATATTCCCTTCATTACAGACAAAATTCTAGTTTTTTCTTGCTAATTCCTCGTTGCGTCTAACACTTTTTAGAATAATGTCTTCTTCGTACTTAACCTCTCTCTCCCCATATTTTTAAAACAAATAATTATTATCATGAAAATATTGATTCGTTTAATAAATAGCTACATTTGCAAGTGTAAAAAGCTAACAATTAACCAAAAATTGGCTGCTCTCTTTCTCTTTTTTAAACTACAAATATTTTACTTTACATCATTCTCAGTAACCCTTTAGCTGCTACAACTTTATTTTTAGATCAAATTAACTCAATTTCCTCCCTTTTTTTAGAGCTCTTTTACTGCCTATTCGTAAGATCTCGATTGTTGTATTTGCTTATGAATAGATGGAAAAATTCAAGAGAGTTTAATCATAACCATAACTTCTATAGCTTGGTTATTTATTTCTTTTGAAATACTATGGAGTTAAAGGTGCATTTAATTGTTGAAAACAACAAAACAACAACAACAAATCAAATGAAATAAAGAAACAAAAATACAAATTCTTTTTAGATTAATCACAAAAGGTAAGATTTGAAACAATATTTTATTATTTTCACACTACTGGCGAGACTAATATCAGATGCTAATACTATTATTATATCTTGGGTTTAATTTAATACACCAGTAATTATTTTAATTTATTTTACTCGATTCGACCACAAAGAACAGAAAGTAAGATCAATTCAATTTAATAATTACTTGCTAAAATTTATACTTATTCCAAAGAAAAATAGAGAGAGAACTTAGCGCTTTGATTAAGAAATGGAAAAAAATCTAAGCCAAATATGGAATATAAAACATAATTAAATAATTCAAAGAAATAATATTAAAAGTTTCAACATTAATCTCAATGTACAAAAAAATAATCCTCGCCTGTCTGCGAGAGTAATGAAATAATACAACACCACACCAACTCTCTTGGCTTAATTTAATCACTTTCTCTATTTTTGCTTTTTCACTTATTAAAAAAACCCTTAGTCTATTCTTGTTTGTCTCTTTACATTAAAACTCCAAAATTGTATTCAATTAATTATTGTGCTGTCCTTCCCTCAAATTCTCAAAGGTTGCTAATTAAACAACCACTACTTTTACACAATAGTTCTACTAAACAAGGAAAATTATTGTGCAACAAGATTTATCTCCCCCAAACAATACACATACTCCTAAATCGACTCAAGCATCTTCATACCTATGCATTAGACTCGAAATAAACCATAGTAAGATCTGCTGTGCTATCCCCAATGCGAGAAGACAAAACACCTCCGCGAACGAGTACAGGATGCCCGCAGTGCAGTTGTGTTCTTGAAACTCAGAAGAGAAGGCTGCAGGAAGAGAGAAGCCATCACATTTTGTTCCAAACCAGTATGTAAATCAGATACCACAAAAGTCAAAGATGGACCATCTGCTTGTCGAATCTTGAAACCTGTGCCATTCAAAGGCTTCTAGCTTCACGTAATAATATACTGAGAAGCCATGTTTCATAGTTGATTTTGTTATTTTTGCAGGGATGGGAGTTAACAGGAAAGAGAGAGTTCAACCTTGGGAAACAATACAGAAATCTCGACTAGCTGAGTCTCCTCAGAGACGCAGAAGAAGGAAAGGTCACAGACACGATTGAAAGGAAAATGAACAACAACAGAGACGACTATCTCTACAGAATCAAAGTTCTCAATAATTTTCTCTCAGATCTCAACAAGAAATGCTCTCTCCCACGCAAGGACAAAGCGCTTCTCTGCTAAAAGGTAGCAACCACTTTTTGTGAGTTTATCTGCTGGATATTACATTTCCCTTAAGATTCTGTGCAAAGAATAATATTTTTGTTAAATTTAAAATAGATAGAGGAGATGAATCGTGTTCACAGAGAGCCAATCGCTCAGCTCTAAATCGGGTAAGTAAATTTATTTGAAATCTTACGAGAATATCCCTAGACTGCGGAGGAGCAAGAGGCATTCTACAATAACTACATTAATTTGTTTGATTCCTTTGATCATTTCTACAATAACTAATCAGGTAAATTTGCAAGATATTCATTGTCGTTATGAGTATTGTTTGAAATATTTTGAATGAATTCTCTCTCTCTTTTTCTCTGAACAGTAAATCAATTCATGAAATTCAGTAGATTAGACATCCCTGCAATTATCGGCAAGAAAGCTACCTCCAATCCATCTAACAACAAAACCACTAACAATAACATCAGTAAACAACCCAACAACAGCAGCACCTCTAGCACATCTAAGCGACTATCCTAATCATAATCCCCGTAATTCTTATAGTAACTCTCCTTATCCCAGCAAAACTCACAAGCATCATCTGAAATTCCTTTGATTTAATTCTCCCCTCTCGAAAAAGATTCCTAGCATCCATAGGAACTACTACCTAGGCGATCATTCTAATCCCCCAGTAAGCGATCCAGTGGGCTAAGTAATATCTCCGCAGTCAATCCCGATGGAGTGTCTAAACAAGAAAATGAAAACAATAACTCTTAGCTAAGCATGTAATAAATGTAATCTTCTCCAACGGGCAGAGACATGAAGATAAGTAAATTCAGCAATAGAGATGATGAACGAAAATATGAAAAATAAGATTCACTCGGAAGCAATTAATCAAATGGATCGCCGAGGTTGAAATTTATAGAACTCAAGGGAGCTAACAAAACGATGTTCTTTTAAGATGAACTTGAAAGAACGAATGATTCATCGTATTCGCATTGGGGGAATAATAAGGGAGACAAGTCATCGGAGGATAAGCTAAGGAAAGTACAAATGATACAGAGTCTCCCATTTAACTCAAAGTTAGATTGGCTGATGCAGGATGCGATCAAGCAACGGGTAGAACAGTTTCAGTATTTGTGATGTTAAAATGTTCATTTTTGTGATTTTGTGGGAAATATTGGTAAATAGGAGAATCGCAATAGCGAGAGAGGGAGCAGTGAGCGGCTTGAACATTAACTGTAAAGCATATAAAAATGGAAGGACAGACTGCATAAACGAACACTTCAAACATTCTATTCTCCACTAGATGCATCACTCTGCAAGACACACTCACAGTTCTTTAGTGTAAGCAAATTGTCTTGTTTTTGGACTCACAACAGAATTTATTTTTCAAAAAAGAACTAGAAAAGGAAACTGAATGCTACTTCATTCTCTGACTCATCTTCCTCGTGTTTCACTAAGTTCATGAATACTTCTCCTTTGTTTAGATAGCACAGCTGAGTTGACTGTGATAGGTAGATTAGAGTCAGTTCAGCTGTGGGGAGTTTTCGAATTAGGTGTATTTTTGTTTTTTGTTAAGAAAAAAGATAAATTAATTATTCTTCTTCTTTTTCTTTTGACTCTCATAACCTTCGAATAAGTACAATCTGAAATGAGGGAGATCATATATTCAAAGAGAGTTGATACTTAACCAATGATACTTAGTGCTATTTAATTCAGGAGAAAAAGAAATTAATTAATAAGTAATCAAATCTAACATTCCCCTCCAAAATAAGGAATAGATATTTTGTAAGGAAATCGGATGTGATTGTGGAATTATGTGCTATCATTGTTTGTCTTAGGAAAGAGCACTCAAAACCCAATTGGTCAGTTAACACTAAATTAAATAAAACTAACTATTCAGTAAGCTAGTCAAGAAAGACTGCAAGATACGAAGACAGCAACATTAATAGGTTAACTTCTAAAAAAATACAGAAATCAAAGATTAATATTCTTCGTTACAGTATTTGCTTGTGGGTGGAATCTATTTAATCGCTAGATCGGAAACACAAACAAATAAGCTGAGAATTAATTGGATCTACTGCATATAGGATTGGATTGTCTCACAGCTAACCAATCTCTCTCTCGCTGCTTCTCCGATGCTATCTCCTACGCAATCTACTAAACAACATCACAAGAAGCTCTCATAGTAGATGAATTCTCCTTAAGATGACCAGTAGCCGTAGGAATCCCCATCTGAGTTAGAATCTGTGTTCACGAAGATGCAGAAGACTCTCTCTGTCGAGGAGAAGAACTAACTCATGCAAGAAAGATATCAACAGCAGACCAAAGAGAGATAGCTTAATATGCTCTAAACACCAATCAACAACAACAATGATTTCTAAGCTACTCCTGCTGTTTCACATCATCATAGATAGCAGCATCATCATTCTCCTAACACTAACAGCACAATACCGTTGCGTTCACCTAACACTGAACCCAGTTAGATCAAATAAAGCAAGAAGTATTCTAAATCTTAGATTAGCTAACCGAATTTAGACTATCCATAGCAACTACTCTAAGAAACAACTACTCCTACCACTGAATAGCAACCACCTCTACGAATCTATAACTCGCCTAACAGAACGCACACTTAATCTAAAGACAGCTCGACGATGCCTGTAAGCAAATATCAACAATTTTAGAATCTCCTCCAGAAAGCACCATAATCTCAATCTGTCGTGAAGAAGACACAATCATAGCTGCAATACCCATAGCAATTCTAACTTTACCAATAGAAACAATAATAGCTTAGATCATCAGCATAGATGCCTGAGAATGGCATAAATCAATTGCTGCCAATGAAAGATTCAAGACCAAGCATGGGATATTAATAAGTGAATAGCAATTAGAAAGATAAATATTATTTCTAACAATCAAAGAATAGGAATAATTACAGCAGCAATGCAGGAAATAACAATAATACTAATATATTCTAACAGATACCGATGCTGCCAATTGAGAAAATCTAATAGAGATAGCAGGAGAAGAGAAGATAATAGTAAGAGTAGTAATATAATGGAGATGGCTAGAAAAGGCCGTCGAGAATGAATAGATCAATGCCATTTGAACTTAATAATATCGTATAAGATCAACAACAGCAGCAGTAGTCATAATAATAGAACTAATAGCCATATTTGCAGCCCAATCAATCGCAGCTACCACCTCTAACACATTCTCTGTCTCCTTACAAGCATAGAAAGCATTAATCAAATCAACAATCATAATCATTCCCCCTGCATGTAGAGTTACCACCCAATCAGCGAATGCCTACAGACAATGCTAAATACTCTTACAATAAGCAACCTCCTGAAGAATATCTCAATCAAGATAGAATCAACTCAAGTTAACTCCCTGCGGAGACATCGTATTACTACAGTAACATGTAAGACCCTCGGATACGAGAGAGCGAATAACAACTAGATTATATCTACAGACAAGGCAGAGATTCATCGTAGAAGAGTGCTACCAACAATAACAACAATAACAGTGGAAATTCCTAATTCAATCAGCGATCATAGTAGTATCCATCGAGGTATTCGGAAGATGAGTTCAAGACAGCAATGATAAAACAAAATGATAGACTCTATTAGTTATTAGATTCAATGCAGAAGAACCATTAGTAGGAGATATCGTTGCTTAAGAAGAGAGAGAATCAAACATTGCGATTGATTAATAAGTAACAGTAGCAGATTGATTAATAGTCTAAGTAAATGATGTATCGTGAGCTACCACAATCACCACCAATATAGCTTCCACAACCGATGAATTTCTTTTTACCTCCTTTTTCGTACTGAGAGGGTAGGTATGGAATAGCCATCCTTCCCCACAGTAAATAATTTTCAAAAAAAGATCAAATGTTCTTTAGTCATCTAAGCAATTTGAATCCCTCATCCGTTTTCTTTTAATGAAATAGTTCGCTACTTTGAAATAATTCCTACTGAATGCTCGTGCATTGATAATAAATAAAATACATCAAGCTATCTCTCTTCTTGCAACTCATTTTTATTTTATCTTTTTTATATGTGCGTTGTGTATTGTGTGTTTGTTTTTTTCCGCTTAATGGGCTTTTTTTTGTAACAATGAAGGATCAATCACATAGATTAGGGATATATTTTGGTATTTTAATGCAGTCTCTTAGTTTCGAAGGAACTCTTCAAAATGCAGTTTAGGGTGATTTTTGAAGCTTTTTATGTATCTGAAAGCTCAGGTAAGATATGAGGGGTACATTTTTGGCGATATATCTAAGAGGATGAAGATGGGAATGATTTGACTTAGGAAACATACATATCAATGCAATAATAAACAGAGAGAGAGATTGAGTGTGTATTTATCAGGGAATCTATTCAAAATATGTTTGTTCTCTTTCTTTATCTCTTTTTCAGCATCTTTCCTTTACTTTCGATTGATTAGATTCTAAAGATAATGGTCAGCAAAAGATGACTGTGAAATGAAAATGGATCAGTTTTGTTTGCTAGATTCCAAGGATATGTCAGTCGTTTCTTAATGAAGAAAAACAATTAAGGAAAATAGTATTGTCTGTGATTTTTTCACTAGCACAAATCGAATATTTCAAAAATATTTGGCGTTTTTTATTTTCTTAATTATTTAGGATAGCATACAATAAGATGACAGCTGATATTCATCATAATAGAGTCCACATGTTCTGATCAGCTAAGGCAATATCTTTTTATTTTTAGTTTCTATCTGCTGTACACCATCACCCACATTCCCCCCCCCCCCCCCCATCCCTCAACCCTTTTGCTCTTGTAAAAAATACAATAAATCTTTTATTTTCCTATTAATTCTGCAATTGATTTCCTCCGACCTTAGTTATCTACTTGGATTTGTGATTATGATAACAAAGTTTATTTGAATAATAGTCTTGTAATTTTGGATTGTAAATACAGCTTGCATTCTCCCCTTGTCAGTTTCTTCTAACAATCAAATCATTTGTGAGACCTTCTTCTAAAACTATTTCTTAGTTGCATTACGGGGGGGGGGGGGGAGGGGGAGAATAATTCCCTCATTCTATTCTTTGATCACCTTAATCAAATACATTTGTGTTTCTCCTTGTATTACAATAGTCTGTTTATGTTCTTCTAGACTCCCCACCCCTCCTCTCATCTAAATCAACGAATAACACGAATAAAATCAGCTAAGGATCTAATCATATTATAATTTATTCCACCCTAATCTTTTCAGTGCGCCAAAAAAAGGAAAAGGACACTAAACAATCACATAATATAATAATCGCTTAATCCACAAGCACATTCTCTAAACAATTTCCAATCAAATACCCAACCAAATACTTTCACACACACACTCAAACATCTCCACTAATCATTTGCAGAACTAAGATATCACTCTTCAGACATAGCACCAAAGCTTCTAAGTAACATTATCTCCAACAAGAACACACAGCATATTTCCCCAACGCAATGAGACCAGTTGTCGTCTCGTCATCATCATATCTAGCTGCTTCGAAATACCAACAACGATCAGCACCTTCACAGAAATATGTACAGAAGAATTAGTATTTGAAGAGACTGATAACATAAACTTGTTTTTTGATTTGATCAACAGAGCCTTGGAAGATCTTCACAAGAACCACAGCTTCGGTAGAGCATCCGACAATACGATAGAAATATCTACAAAACACCAGAGAAGAATATCAGAGCAGCTGCAGCAGGAGCTGTTGAATATAGACAGCAATATGAAGGTTTAATAACCAAACAGGAAGAATCATACGATGAGTAGCTTGAGATAAGAAAGAGAAGATATCTGCATTACACAGCTGATCATGTCAGCTTAGCAAGCAACAAGAATGCGACCAAGGAGCTTGATGTAAAGGATAACGAGAAAGAAAAAAACAATGATTTTAATGGTTGATATGTGATTGTTTTTGTTTTTGTTGCGTAGATGAGTTACGATTTGAGTTCAGCCCGCAGAGGAGCTTCTAAGGAGAACGAGCAGCAGCAGCAGCAGCAGCAGCAGCGACGAGCATAGATTGAATCGAGCAATAATAGTTATAGTGGATTTATATCCCGATCTATGAACTCCTCGTTTATCTAGTAACGCTAGACACACAGTCCTAGCAAGTTACTTAATGACAGTATGATTAGTGATTCTTCCCCTTCGAATAAGCGACTCAATTACTCATCGGTATTGTCCACATCGGAATGGTCTACTGTTGCATATGCTGTTCCATATCCAAACACCATTAAAGATAACAGCAATTCAAAAGGATATGCTGTTGGTGGTGGTGGTTCTATCTCAGCGAATAAGGCTGATTCAATGCAATCTTCTTTGCTTTTGTCATCTGCAGCTGGAGCTGCAACTTCTGCTTAGGATGGTATTCGATGCTCTTCACTGTCAGAATCAAAAGATCTGAAATATTCCCTTGGGATTAGTAATCCAACTGCAAAAGTAAATAGCTAAATAAATAGTGGAAGCAGCAATAGCCTGTCACGAGAGTAGACTTAGCTTAGAAATGATAAGAACGAGAGTGATGTGTTTAAGTCCATTCATATTGACTCAAAGTCAGCATTGGTTCTATTAGAATCATTAGACACAACTGATATTGCAACAAACAAGAGTAGCAGTTTGAATTCAAACAAGAAAGATAACAACAACATCAGCAGTAGTAGCAGTTATACTGTGGCGGGAAGAAACATCAGCAGTAACATCATCGCCGAGAAAGTAAATGCAAAGATAACTAATTCAACAGTTAATAATGAGAATGATCGAGTGATTGCACATGCTGCCGAGAAGCTACTTCCAGTTGGAACAAATAATAACATTTCTAATGTTAATCTTAGTTCTTCTTCTTCTTCTTCTTCGTCGCAGTTGAAATATCCATCCAATAATCACCCATCACCTGTTGTTGCTGCAGTTAATAATTATTGTGTAGCTAACTCAGAACAACATTCAGAAACAGAAAAGGAATCTGCGTTGAGAAATAAGTAGATGCATGAGTAGCCATAATAATTGATTAGCATGAGTGCGTTGGATCGATTAACATTATTCAAAAGTGAAGAGAAATATATCAAGGATGATAGATAAAGAGCTATTCAGGAGAGATTCAGAAGAGTCGATGAGATTACCAAGAAATATGCACATCTCTATAAGCAAATTAATGCAGATACAAGAGGGGATAATAATAGAATAGAAGATAAACAGGAGAATAAGGTTGGAGTTATTTAGAATGAACGATTGGATAGATAGTACTCTAAAACAGCTGAGAAAATAATTGAGAAAGATAGATCAATTGGAGCTTCAGTTAATTAGTCGCTACTAGAATGGTAGTAGTAGAGATAATCAGCAGCAGATAAAGAAATAGAAATGAAATTGGAAAGGGATGTTTTAGCAGGGCTAACAGAGAAGAACAACAAGGATAATGGGAATATTAATGACGATATGAACATTAGAGACAAAATGAAGCCATAACTGTATTTGCAAGAAGACAATAGTAGTCTTCTACAGTCTTTGGAGAATAATTTGTATTCTACACCTCGCTTCCCAACAGCGCCAGGGATTGCTTACTTTGCTTCTGCTGAGTAAATCAAGTTGTTCTCAGCTAGCAAAAACAAACCCACAGAAATTAGGAGTCTAATTAATCAAAACAATAGTGATGAGAGTCGCTAATAATAAGAAACCCTGCAGACATCAGAAGATGAATGAGATCTATGCTGAAAACAAACTCTGTTAAACAAGTAGGTTTGAATATTTTTAATTTTAAAAACAACAACAACAACACCATCTTTCATATGTGTGTGTGTGTACATAGTATTATTTTTATTATCTACTAAAAATGGCTGGAGATGATTAGACCGCAGCCAACAACCAATCATAATCAAAGCTACAAGCAGATACAGTCATGAGTGAATAGAAGGGAGGGTATATCTTAATATTTTTCAAAGAACGAGAGAGAGAGATAAACAAATAGTATGAATATATTTTAACCATTCTAGTCCTTGCTTTTAGAGACATAATACAATCAATAATGATTTACAAATTTGTCAATATGAAACCAATACCGGATGGATTATTCTCCGTGAATGGACTTTGAGAAATCCTAGAGGTATCGAGGGACATTGTAAAACACAAAATTACTGCTACTACTATCTGATCTCCTAATATTACAACTTCTTCTCAAGCAGATTTCCCCCTCCTTTTTCCCTTAAAAATCCATTTTTTTCTTAACTTCTTCACAAATCAATCTAAAATATTGCATCATCTTACACTCTAATATTTGCTTGTATTCTAATCGTCACTGTGCTATTCTTGTCATCACCTAACTGAGGCTCTACAGTGACTTTATAGCTTCTTCGATGTTCCCTTTGGTTCTTTAATATCGGCTTAAGAACATTATCCTTCTAATGATCTTCTAGCTTCCCAAACCATTGAGCCCCTAGAATAGTTATTGAAATGATCTACAATGCTTCTGGTTTATTATACCGCATATCATCGTCGAATGTGAATTACAATATCACACGCTTTAACGTAGAATCATATGTGAGTAGCACAGAATACAAGCAGCTAAACGGGGGTGAACATTTCTCATAGACATGCTGCTCTGATAACGAATTCAAGGCAATAAGCTTACCAGCACAATGCTAAGAAGGATGTTGCAGTTATCCAGATTGTTCTTTTATTCTATCTAATCCACATAATAGTGAATAAGAATTAGACAACTCTCCGCTGCTGAGAACCTTCTCAAACTGCTGTGAAACCAATCTATTACTTCTCAGGAATAACTCCTAGCTTTACGTGTAGAGTTACTTCATTTCAATTGCTCTTCCTTGGGTATTTTGTGGTATCATTCTTCCATTGGAGATGTTGTACCATGTTGTATCCCTTGGGAACATCACTTGTCTTGATGTAGCATTCTCTGCTAGTACAGGCACAACGAGGATATGATCATGTATCATCATATGCGTTTCAAGGATGTTTTGATTGTACAATTCAGGTTATTCAGGGAAAATAGCAAAAGCTGGGGAAATATAGTAGGTTTTGTTTAAATGCAATGCGTAGTACTGCTTCAGCAGCGAGTACTTCAGCTTAAATGATTCCAGTGCGCCTTGGAAATTCCTAAACGTGTAGAACTCTTAGTCGAGTTGTTTCTCGTGGTTGTGATTTCGACTGAAAGGATAAATAGAACCAACCTGAGCCCATCGGTTGCAGAGTTGCTCTGTTGTGTTACCCATGAAACCGCAGATATCACTGCCTGTGAAGTCTATCCCGAAGATCTAGAGAACAAAAAATGCATTGAAAAAGGAAAAAATAAGATCGCATATGCATTCTTTCCCAATTTATTAGGTATCCCCCTCTTTCCGGTGCTACATGGAAATTGAAGAGACTCGCTATGGAGTGCTAGAGGAATACATACGAGGAGTTATTATCCCCAGCCCAATGTGAGACATATCTGCCACTCCCAGGGATTGTGCTCCTCGAGACGAGAAACGGTAGAGGATTGTCATTCAGATATTTCATAGCATTGTAAGTCGCTATGCTGTGCATAAGTCCATTCGTGTTGTGCGCATTAAATTCCATATCGAGCGATTATCCATGCACACTGATGAGACTCACCGACATGCTCTCCAGAGAACGATTGCCTGGTAAATGAGGGAGTCCACTTGTAAAATGAATGACTTCCGAGTCGTACTCTTGCCTGTAGTTGTTACGAAGCTCTAGTTTCAGACAAACAAAAACCATAAGGAAATCAATATGAAAACAAAGGAATTAAATATTATTCTCCCTAACCTGTGCATATTCCATGGCAGAAATTAGCGAATTCATTCATATCCAACCAGAATCCTGTGAAGTTGTACAACTACTGGAGAGAGTGCGTGTATTGCTTCCAGAAGATCTGCGTGTTCGGTAGTTAGAAGTCAGGAAACAGTGTATACCCTGGCCAAACCCTGCCGATGTAGATATGCTCGTCCAGTGTAGCTATGGCGATTTTCATGTTCAAAGCATCGATCCTCACTTGCATGTCACCTTTTTCTAGCCCTATCCCAACATCTAAGATCGGGATTAGCCTCTGACTGGGCAGCCACTTGTACTCATTATCTTACTCTCCATCAGTAGAATTCAGTGGGAAGCGAGCTGTATCGACTGTGAAGGTATTGTAAGTATCCATGTAGTCAATATCCAAGAACACACTCTCCAGTGGGAATTCAATCGCCTTGTAATTTGCAAACACCTTCTCAACCTCTGAAAGATTGTTGTATCCCCACCGCGATTAATGGAATCCTAGCGCCCAGAATGGCTGGATTGCCTGACCGCCCAAGTACCCATTGTAAGCTTAGATACAATCAATCGGCTGCTCGCATGCGAAAATCTAGAAATCTACAATCCCGCCTGTAATGTGAAACTCTATTTCCTTCGATTTCTTCAAGACAACATCCATTGCATTTACATTGTTCAAATGAACTAAATGAAATGCTGTGTTAATACCTCCATTCGTATAATCTGCTCCATCTCCCTCTTGAATATCCTAATCTTTCATGAGATACACAGGATGCGAGCTGTACGTATTGTGCCCTCCAATCTCCCCAGCTGTTTCGATTTCCTGCGGTGCATCCCGATTCCAGATTGTAAACACCGAATCGTCAAAAGGCAGTAGAAATTAATAATTTCGTTCACCTAATCCGAATATCATAGAGCTACTGGCGGGATAGATTAAATGAATGTATTTATCGGAAAACACAACCCGTTCATCGAGAGATAGGAGCACTGCATTCGTGGATATCTTCGATAATTTCAAATTAAACGGATGCGATACAGGTGATATTGTAAGGTTGAAATCGCCAGCTGAAAAAATTAAATGCGACTGCTGGTTATGCTATTGTGATGATTCTTCCCCTTCAGAGGACTGCTTGGATTAAGAGAACTAGTACTACTACTCATCCTTCGTTTCTTATTATTGTTTAAACCCATATTATGCATCACTTTACGGCCTCTTATTGAAATTTT
>Ga0302271_10002042_pt1 | contig 18634 bp, 8 predicted proteins | sample III_Bog_N1_1_FD_198767 | JGI IMG/M metagenome (GOLD analysis project Ga0302271, IMG submission 198767) | Peat permafrost microbial communities from Stordalen Mire near Abisko, Sweden - III_Bog_N1_1 | ecosystem: Environmental > Terrestrial > Soil > Wetlands > Peat | place: Sweden: Abisko...
CCCAACCCCACCCCCAACCCCAACCCCAACCCCAACCCCAACCCCAACCCCAACCCCAAAATGAGTAAACAGATATTATTTCTTCTGATTCCTTCAATCTTTTTAGATAACATAATGAGAATAAGAAATTTAAAAAGTAATTTTTGTCTCTAGATTAAATAAATTAAACTTTGTATCCACAATTATTGCATTATTTTTTGAATAGGCAATGATAATTTATGAAAAGAAAGAAAAAAAAAAACAGATGAGAAAAGCAAAATATGATAAATATTAGTTGACAACGTTAATTTATAAGATCAATTTACTTAACAAATACAAAAATAAAGTATTAATTAATTATCCTCAAATAATACATGCTTACAAAAATGTTAAAAAGAAAAATAGTTACATAATCACCCTTAATAATCAAGAACAAAATTTAGCAAGATTTTGAATATTGGATAACTCCTATTAAAAATGAGGGAACAAATATCTTATATGAGTAGATAGATCTTTGCCCTGAAAGTTAATGCTCCTCCGTTGAAGGCAATTCGAACATCTAATCAATCTAAATAGAATAAAAATAATAACTTTTTTGTTTAACAATATTTGCATAGAATATTTCAATAATAAAAGAATTATCCTTTTCATAGGCTTTATATATTATAGTTACTACTGTGATTTTATTGTCTAATAGCTTGATTTAACACTCAAAAGGCGTATCAAACCTCATGGCATTTAAGAATAATCAAAAATTATTAAATTAATCAGCAAAAATATTTAAGTTTATCGGTGATTTTAAAGGGAAAAAACAAATTCAGAGAGGAAAATCAATCTTCACAAATAAAAAAAAATAAACTTTCAAGATAAAATAACTTGTATTTCTCTTATGAGTAGTTTAAAATGCAAATCACACAAATACAATGAATGTGAATTCGTTTATTTGAAGCCAAATGCCAAAGATATTTTGATTTGTTCATCTTGCGTGGATGAAAGCAATGGGGCGATCAAAATGAGTGATTGCGTTGGGTTTAAGCAAATATTACAGGCAGGTCCCAAGACAGTTCTCTAAAAATTTCCACCACTGAATAATTCCAATCTCAGCCAGCTTGCTTTTTACTTATCCAGCTCGATTGAAGAAGAGATCAAATATATCAAAGAATTCTATCAAAAACTAGTTAAAAATTATGAACTCGCAATCAAAAAAGCCATGGTTCAATCAAAAACTCAAATTGATAGACTTACAAAGCTTTAATCTGATTATATTGAGCAGTATTAGCAAATAGCTTCGATTGAGTAGCTAAAACAACTTTTGGTTCTAAGGATGTAAGATTAAAATGCAGAGAGCAAACTCAGGAGCTTTCTTGAAGGCAAGGCAAATGAATCAACTTCAAATTCAAATATGTTAGCAGCTCAAATGAAAGAACTGGAAAAATTCAAAGAAAGCTACAGTATTGAATAACCGGAAACATTAGCAAAAAACATCTTAAAAAGCATCGATGAAATCTCATTTTTCAATCTCCAAGAAATGCCCCAAGCTAATCTTTCTAAGGGGAAGTCAATAATCAAGGAAATCACAATTGTGCCTTCAAGGAATGTTGATGATTCTAAAGATAATATTATCGTAGAAAAAATAAATAATTAGATTCTTATTCGATATTCAGGGGCAAACGGATAAAGCTGCTTTGAAACTGCATTAATTCCAAATAAGCATTACATTATTACTCTCAAAAACACGATTGGAAATCGAAATTCACCTTTCCCTTATTTCAACTTTGGTCTCATACCTTTTAGTCTTAGACACGATAAATAAGTAAACGATTATTAGTTTTGCTACAGGGAAATCATATCCTTGACCGGTATCAGTCTGATGCTCAAGGGAGAGAAGCTCCATCTAGGAGAGAATTACAAAGAAGATAGGTAGAATTTCTGGAGACTAAATGATCATCGAAGGTTTGAAGTTAGGATATTTTTAAAAGAAAAATTAGTCAAAGTCGGTGCTCTTCCAAACTACGATTTGGTAGCGGGACTCAGCGATAAGAATCTTGTTAATTTATCCGAAGAGTATACTTTCGCTATTAGAAATATTGGGCCAAACAATAGTGTTTTGATAGAAGATGTAGTTGAAGTTGACGAGTTTGATGATCGGATGTGAGTACAAATATGTATGTATTATTTATTATTTTTGTTCTTATATCTGAAGAACATTTTTAATTTAAGTTTATTATTCTTTTTCATTTATTTATTTCTTTCTTCTTTTACAAGTTGAACAGCTGTACATAAGCTTGTTTCAAAAACTTTTCTACAAAAGCGACTGGTTTTGCATAAAATTTCACCCTGCCGTCAATCTGCTTTGTTATTATGAGATTCTACTAACTGTCGATCGATCTTTCGACAGCTAGGTTTCTCATTTGGAGGGGGGGGATATATTACTTAGAGAAAAGTACAATATTCAAGGCTCCGAAATCATCGTAAAACGCAAATATTTCAGGAATTTAAAAATTGATTTCGAGGGGATGAGCAACTTATATTGTCTTCTCATGAGCATTATCGAATAAATAACAAGCGAAATTCGGCTAAATTATTGGACTATTTATATCTACGGAGCATATTGACATTCTTCAACTTTTCTTGTGGATTGGATCTGCATAATGGAAAATATCATTTTCTCTTTGAGCTCACACAAAGGGATATGGTGGTTCTTCCTATTGAATCAGTAGGCCAGCCGAATAATAGGCCTTAAAGAAGGAGAAGAACCAGGGGAAACCAATTTGCCTTAAAAATTTGTTTTTTGAGCAGGAGATATGTACTTGCCGCAGATATGTCCAGAGAATGTTTGAAATAATAGATGCTCACACATTAGTGGATCATACATGCAAATTATGATGGGTGAATATGCTAAATGCCAGATTTTATAGCTTTGAGAATGTATTTATTGTATGTATAGTTGGTTCTTTAAATTATTTTGATTTTTCATTTTTTTCTTATTTTGATTTTGAATTAGGAAAATAATTAATAGATTTTTTTGTTAAGAGAAATGAATGAGATCTAGAACACAGTGATTCAAGCTGCTTCCGTTAGACAATTAATTAAATTCTCAAAATTTAAAAAAATACAAACATACATTAACGATAATTCATTTGAGCAATTAATTAATTAACTAATTCATAACAGAAATTGCCTCATTCTGAGGATAATTTTAAACTAAAAGATTATTAATTTTGTAGCTGCGGCTGTTTAGAATGAATGAGTCAATTATTAGTTATTTTTACAAGGCAACGCAGTTAGGCTTAATCAAATTATTAGCAGAGCAGCCTCAAGAAACATCTTCCTCATAAAGATTGTTAACAACCACACAGCCAGCTGCTGAACCACCGAAGAAAGTGTCCGAGCTGATCTCATTCAGTTAATGAGAAGTTTTTAGCATCCCTGCACAAGTCAGGAAAAACCAAATTCCCCTCATTGTTTTTTGACGAATATTCCAGTGTAAAAGCTAGGAATACTCTCACTTTCTTCGCATTTGAATTTCAAAAACAAAAAAATGATTACATAAACAATAAACAATCATAAGATTTATTGTTATATGCTCATAATACTTGATACGATTAAGACATCATATTAACTCCTCGAATTATTCATGAATGGAGAATATATTGATTGTATCATATGAGCAAATCGATATGAAAAAAATGTATTTAAACACTTGTAAATGAATGAAAACAATCAAATAAAATACACATTTGTAAACGAATAAAAATGAACATGTTGAAAACATGAAATGAACTAAAATCAACCCATTTTTGGGAAGGATTAGCTCATAGTGCGATATTATTAAAGAAGAAGATGAAAATGAGTTCGTGAGTTTCACATAATTTAGAAGGTAATTGAAAGTAAAGTCATTCTAAATTAGAACTTATTTATTACATCAAATACTCCCTCACTTTAGCTTGTAAACTGAGTTAGTGTTTTATTTGAAATACTAACAAAAGGCAACATCAAAAGAGTTTTTAGAAAAACACAATAAATAATTGTTTATCATATTTTGTTTATTAACATAATTGCATTGAAAAGGATAACAAGAAATCCTGAATTGACTAGTCACTTCCAATCATGACAATCTCGGTGTCAGTTATACAACAAATTTACTACGATTTAAACTCTAGGAACCATCATTTTAGGTGAATTTTCTCATCAAAGGAGGTATTTCCTCTTTATGGATAAACACTCCACATTCTAAGAACAATTATCTCATTGTGGTGGTGTCTATGCTCTAATTGATGTTGTTTGTAGATAATTAGCTGCTTAAACTCTTCATTTGGTGCATCCATTCATCAAATAACTTATCTAAATCAATTTCCTCTTTGGACATTTGATCTCGTAGCTTTTCAAGGATAATCTCTCCGTTTAGTGCGTTCTTCATCAATTGAGAGAATGATTGTCTCATTTTGTCACTGAGATTCTTCTAAAAAAGTAGAGTTACATCAATAAATTGATTAAAAAACAATTTCCAAGCATTTTCTGCGAAATTAAGCTATTTTATTTCTTTTTAGTTTTGCATATTTTCTGAATATTACATCTGAGATCATTGGCTTTCTTACAAAGAGTCTTTCATTTGCTACGATACTTTTTGGAATCACCATTTCATGAAAATCTTCTTCTGTTAAGAATGAAGCTTCCTTGGACTTAGCATAAGAGCCTATCAGTAGTTAGAGATCCTCTTAATCAGGATTCACTCCTAGCTTGTTAAGTCCAGTTTTGAATAACTTCATTGTTATCTTTCCTTCATCTTTTTTATCGAATAACTCATAGAATAGCTGTAAGGAATATTCCTCCTCCAATGCAGCCTTCACCCTGAGTTATTTCATGAATATTCATAATATCAATGCAATTCAAATCATTATTCCCTAAATATTCTTGAAAATCCCTTCCTCAAACTGCTCTCAAAATAATTTCTAAATAGCAAATCCTTTCATTTACCTGTGTCTCTCTAGATCCCTTTGAGTAAAGACAAGAGCATGCAGAAACTCTTTTAAATAATCCAAAGGCTGCTTGTCAAATAGCCTTTCAATATTTCTTTGTTTGAGATCATGTTCAGTAATTATATCGACATTGGAATTTCTAAATGTTTATAATTTGACCTGTCTATGATGTCTTAGAGCCTCTTGGAATGGAGAGTAGAATGATTATCTTGTTGAGTTACTGGCTGTAGTGGCTGCAGTTGTCCTTGTAGTATTATATGAACAAGGATAATCTACCTTAGGTTAGTAGAGCTCTTAATATGGTTTAGGGAATTAAGCGAAATCGGCTTAAAAAGCCTTTTTCAATCTTTAAGTTTAAGGTTGTTCGAAATTAACTGTATTTTTAGAAATGCATTTGTTATTCAAGGTAGCTCTTAATGATGTTCTTTAGATGTTTTGTCTCTCTTCATGATTTTTATAAAGGTCATTGTTGTTGTTATTGAAAGGCAAATTAATTGTATTTCTTTTGATTCTGTACTGAATAGTTGAAGAATTTAAATGATTATTTCCCTATTTTTGGTTATAAATCTGATTATTAGAAAAGGTTCTCGGAATACAAATCCTTGCTGAGCTACTATTACAACTACTGAAACTACTTTTAAAAGGCTACTCCCAGCACTACTAAGAATCTACTAAAGACTCAGGTTCTTATTGTTGTTAAGTATGTTAGGGTCTGAATGTATCGACACTCGTGGGATTTATGTTAATGTTTGTTTATTCCTATTCTGTGCAGGATCGAATAGGTTTGTCAGAGAATAGGTTAGAAGGGATAGCTTAAGAGGGATCTTGAATATTAGGGGTTAAAGGAAGTCTCCCAGATATGTTGTTTTTGGTGATACTTCTATAAGATTAAGCAAATGAGCTATCCTCAAAAGATGGTTAGGTATTTGGTATTGAAGAAGCTACTTTTTGCGGGGGAGGAAATGATCTATGAAGAGGAGAAAGTTAGTTAGATTGAATTTCATAAGAATTCTAAGGAGTCTGTGGGTATTGTGTTGTGCTGTTAGTCAGATTAATTCTCAAGTTAGGTTACGTTTTAGTTACTTATTAATGATTCTATTAGTAACTTCCCAGGGCTTGAAAAAACCCATATTGATTTAAATTCTTATCACATTCAGTTTTATTGAAATCATTATGATTTTTCTTATTTCTATGATGTGTAAAATAAGAAAAATTCATAATACCTGCAGCTGGCTAAGGGACTTACTTAGGAATTACCTGAGATTTCTCCTTAACATTGCAGTTAAATGAATTAAAGTTGGTTTCCTTCATTTTACAATCTTTTAGTTAAATATATGTTATCTGAGGAGACGATTAAGCTGGTAACTCTCTTCCTCTTGAAATGTTTCGATTGAGATTTACTACTTGTGACATTGGGCTTCTAAGTGTTCTTGATTTCGTTGCAGGATTTTATTTATTGGAAGAGAAAATAACTCTGTTTCTCTTATGTCCATCATCCCAAATGGTTTTATGGTTCTTTAAAGAAATAGGAGCAGAATGTTTAAGTGAATTGGGATTTTCAATACAATGAGATTTTCCTGTTGATTCTTGGGAATAGGATTAGTTATGTTGGCACTGCGATAATGATTATTGAGTTGTGTTTTGTGAAGAATGACCAAATGTCCATAATTTCAATTTCCTGGAAGCAAGCGATGAAGGTTAGTGCATTTCAAATAACAGGATGCTAGAAGAAGTAGGAAGTTTGACCAAAAATGAGAAGAGAAGTGTTTCACTCTTCGGTAAAGAAAGAATGCTTTTTTCTTTAAAAATGTGCAAAATTATTTTTATCTATTAAACAATTATTAGAATTTGTGATCAAAATATTATCAAATATGTATTGACACTATTTTAACAGTCCTTCATTGGTCTATCACCCTGAAGGATGAGCTTGTTCTTACTGAACTAATTTATGTTTTAGCTGTATTATCTGCCAGAATTGTAAATTAAAATTCAAGAAAGTTTACAAATTCAAACGATCTGGTTTTCACTCAGAGATAGAATGGAAATATAAGGATTACTGATTATTTTTTCTTTATTATTAAAATAAAGCTAAAGGAACAATAATTAGACTCTCAGACAAGCCTATTTAACTAGTTAAAGCAATCTTTAGGAATTCGCAAGGGACACGAATCCAGCAAATAACTTTAGCAATTTTCAAGAATTTCTTATCAGGCAGAGAGAGAAATAAAAAATGCAGTCACTGAAGAAATTAACTGGAGTAATTTTGGAGCTCAAATGAACTTTCCAAGGATGAGCATCTTGAGAATCTTTGAAGTAAATGCATGAATGTGAGTGAATTCGAGAGTTTTGTATGTTTTTTTAATAATTAAATATAGTGCAGGTTTCTCAATAAAATAGATAAAGAAATGTTAGATTATGAAAAGCATTATTTGATATTTGGAATGAGAAAACCACAGAAGAATCCCAACTTTTATGTTAATCTAATTCATAAAGGCAACAATTTACAGATATTCAAAGAACAAATTCATAATATTAAAATATTGTGTCTCTTGAAGCTTCTTTTTCAGAGGAATATCATTTTGTACTTAATACTAATTGAATTGTATTAAATTACATTTATCCATATGTTAACTTGATCTTTTCATCTTTTTGCTTTAATTTAGATATGCTGATACGAATGTTAGATTGTTTAATTAAAAATAATAAGAAAAAAACACAACGAACAACTGATTTACATAAATTGATTTCTTTTTAACACAAAAGACACACATAAAACATGGATAATTCTAACAGGCGGGTCATTTAAGTAACAATTAAATGAGCATGAACACACTTAAACTAATGTGCGTTCCTTCATATTACATCAACACTTTCTTTCTTTTTCAGGACGAGCAAGAAATCAAAGAGCTAAAGGAATTCATTCAGCAGATTTATTTCAAATAAAATGACGACGACATACAAAAAAAAGAATAGCTACTCAACAGCATCCAGGAACTACAAGAAATAGCTGGTGATGATGATTTCCCCCTTCATTTAGCTAAACTCTACACCTAAATAATCTCTAGATAAAAAGATAATCTTCTAGAATTCGAAAAAGATAGTAAAAGTGTAGAAAATTTCAAACGTGGAGTTATGGGTAAATAAGCTGAAGTCAGCTAAGGGATGTAGGATTTAATAAATGAAGATTATAAGAGGATTCCAAATAAAATAGCAATTTTGTAAAGCGAGCTGAAAGAATAAGAGCGATAAGTAGATGAATTTGATTCGATTGTAAACAAGCATTTGAAAGCAATACTCGATGTTTGTGAAGAAAAACGAAATGGATAAGATAAAAGAAAAAAGGAAGAGAAAACTAAAATGCAATCTATCAAAGAACAAGAAGAAGCATATAAAAAAGATAAAGAGAATATGTAAGCTGAAATCGTAGAAAACAGAAAGCTGCAGAACAAAGAAGAAGATACTATAGAGGATATTTAAAATAGAAAAAAGAAGAATGAGAAAGAGATCTAACAAATTTAAAAAGATAAAAAATTGCTAGAAGAAAAGATTGAAAGAGGTAGCTATGGGGATTATGATGATGATGAGGAGGAATTGAAAAAGCCTTAAGCTGAACTGAAACGTTTATAGGAGAAGAAAAAATCGATTGTTGAGAGCATCACTTAGCTAAGCATAAAATTAGAAAATTATTAGGCAGATAATCGTGTGATCGAGAAGAGATTACCACTTGAAGAAATACTCTAACCGCACTCTTAGTATCATGAAATTGAGAATTTGCAGGAAGAGAGGATGAAGCTAGAATAATAATAGGATGATCTGTGGGAATTGATTGACATAAAGTAAAATCAGGAAAAAATGATTCAGGAGAAGATAAATCTGCAAATAATAGAAAATGGCAAAGGTAGACATAGTTATGATATATTGATAGCTGTGTTGGTGTTGTTCACTCTAATGTTGATTAATCGACTATTCTGAGAGAGGGAGACTTATTAAAGTAGATACATTGACAGTGAATCATTGTTTATTTTAGTTAATGAACGATTGTGATTTTATTTGATTTGGACTTGCTTGAAAGGAAAAGGGATGATTTAGATTAAGATATTTGACTATTATGGATATTTTTAAATTTGCTTGTTCTGTGGAAATGAATGAGAGAGAGAGAGAGAATGATATGGGAAGGATTTATTTAGCCAGCAATAAAAAGGGAAATAAAAAATATATTTTTCTTTATGGGAAGAAAAAAAAAGAAGAATGTGTGGGATATGGGAAGGATAATGAAGGATAGGAATCAAGGAACGTTGGGATGAAGAAAGATCATACAAGGGGGATTCCAAAGAAAAAAAAAACAACAAGAATAATTAACTAAAAGATTTTTTTTGAATTGAAATTACTTATTTTTTTTGAATAATCATCGATCTAATAAAATAATATGGCTTCACCTTCTTCAAACTTCCAATCACGTAGCTACGGATAACAAGAAGGTAATAAGGGATTATCTTGAACAATAGGTGATTAATAGAGATGCATGGATATTATTCAATTATTAGAATTATGATGAAGGATATTTAGAAAAAAACTTTATCCTTTGAATTGTTGTTTGCTGTAGATTCTCCAAATAGATAACGTATCAGACTTCTGAGTGACAAATGGTAGAACATCACCCAAGGTATTGACAGAGAAAAGTAGGACAGACGGGATATTCTCGAAGACAAGCTTAAAGGACTTGAAGATAAAATCACTTCCGAAAGACCCAACGATGAGCAAAGATTTAAGGTAAGAAAGGATAATTTTTAGTTAAAGATATGCTCAAAAGTAGTTTAATAATGTCTTGATTTGGCAATGTGGTTAATTGTTTCAATTTTTGGGATCTTTGAAGATTCTCAAGGAGCAAGTATTGAAGTTGTAGAACACTTTAGAAGACGAGAGAGGTTAAAGAGAAGCATTCGATGAGAAGAAATTCAAGGAAACTAAGATCTTAGATGAGAATCTTCATAGTCTCTTGGAAGAAGAAAAATCTGTAACAACAATTAAAAATAGAATATTCATAAAGTTTAAAGAAAAAAACACAAATAAAAAGGAAATCACATTCTTAATATTATTGGTGGATTGTTTCCGATCAGAGCAAAAGAGTAGTAGAGAGTAATCTGTTGAAGTAAATTGATGAGAAGTTCTCAAATATGAACCTCAGTCTATCAAGAAACAACAAGGCTTACGAAGAGAACACTGAATAGAAAATCAGAGAAGTTCAAGGATAGATTGCATTCATCAAAGAACAAATCGATCTTGAGAAGAGAAAAAGGTATGATTTGCTTTGGATTGATGATGGCATGGTTGTTAAGAACACTAGAGTCTCTGTATTTTGCTGGTGGAATCAAAATTGTATTTTATTTTAATACAAAATTTAGAGAAGAATCAACTAATTTACTGACTGAGGAGATTGAATCTGAACTCAATAAGTTCTAGGACGTGCTTCTCATCGAGAAGAAAGTTAGAGAAGAGACACAAAGTAAGATCTACAGAATGGTGGAGGATATCCATGGAAAACTGTAAACTGAACTCATGGTAAAGCCATTTTTATTTCAATTTTTTAGAAACACATTCTCTACATTCAAATTAACGTACCAAAACTAACAATAATGTGGCTGATTTATTTGTAATTCTTGTAACTGCAGCAAGAAAAACGTGATAGAGAAACAACCACTGATTCTCTCATAAGATTGCTTGAAGACACTTGCCAACGTATCGACAAAAACTTCCATCAGTGAAAAAGCTACTCTTTTTTTTGAAAAGCTATCTCCCCAATCACCTTAATTTTCGGCTCTCCCAACAAAGAAATGAGCTCTTTCCCCCTCAAGAATTATGGGAATTTACGCCCACTCATACTGTGCTTATGTATGTTTGCGTGTGTAAAATTTAAAAGACTGGAGAAGTTTTAAGAAATTTATGAGAAGGGTGAATGTACTAAATAATTAAGAAAGGTTGAATGAAAAGGGAAGAATAAGTAGCAATGCATTGATTTTTTTTGTGGCGGGATAAAACAGAAAAACTAAAGGAAAAAGAAGAAGAAAAGAAAGATCTGATTAATTAAGCAATAATAAAATATACTGAACTTACAAAAAAGGGAGAGACAAACAGGAATCAAGGGAAAAGTAGGAGGATTAGTTTTTTATTTTGAAGATTTAAGGGGAAATGAAAAGAAGTAACTTTAAAGAAGAAGACATCTTCTCAAAAGCTCAATTGTATGAATATCATAGTCTTCCAGATACTTCATTCATTTGCTTGAAAGATTGTTTTTGCTCGATTAATTTCCATCTTTGGTAGTTTGGATACTTACGGAAAGATCTACGCTTAGACAAAGAAGAACCTAGATGCAGCACTTGATAATGGTAACCAAACAGCTGTTTCATTATCAAATGATAAATCTTTTTTGACTTATTTATCTTTTGATTGCATTCGAAATAATTATTTTTTGCCTTAAAAAGCACTTAACACTGCAGATATCAGTGAATACTCTTCTGATTGCACTGAATACGAAGAACAATAAGGTAACTAAGCATTTTTTAAATTAGTTTTTGAAGAAAAAAAGAATCTTCACGAGGCTGAATTAACTTTTATTTTTTGTTTTATTTTGTAGTCTTCGATGGAAAGAATGTGAATCTGTTTTTCAGAGACGGAAGCAGTCCCTTGACTCTTCCCAAAGAGTTTCTAGATATCGATGATCTCACAGATGTAAAAAACTGAAAAAATATAAAATATTAAGGATAAAATAGAGGCCTTGTGAAATTGAATAATTCAAATGATCGTTCTAACAATAACTCTTTGTTAGTTCTTTAATGCCAGCACTTTGAAGGAACTATTCAGCGATCCTTAGAGTGCAGCTGCTTTAGCTTAATACTTACCACATAATGTAAAATATCGAAATAGAATCTCAAAAAATAAGATTTAATCTGATTATTGTGTATTTGTGATAGATTTCTTCCGCTGAATAGCAGAAGACAGTGGAGGAGATTTGCTAAGGCAAGCCGATTTATCTAGGGATAAACCCAATGAAGGAGTTTCTGAAGAATGCTAAAGAAGGGAGCTTTACATCATGGAGAAGTTAGGAATTAGCTATTTAAAAGAAAATAGAAAAAGCTAGCTTAGCAGAATATTACTAAAAGACCAAAGAAGAGTTGAAAGCAAAACTAGTTCCTGAGAAGATTGCCAGGGTTAAAACTGTAAAACAGAGAGAAAATAAGAAGTTTTAAGTGCAATCGATTGCTTGATTTGATTGAAAAAGGAACATCTTTTTGTATGTATTTTTCAGTTACTAATGAAGAGGAGAGCGCAGAAGAACATTGAAGAGCTGATGAGTAACTGTGGAAGCGATTCTGTGTTGAGCGATGCCAGCCTCGTCGACATTCGAGCTGAAGTTGACTTTGAAGAAGTATCTCAAGGCAACTCAACTGATGGCAGCAGTGATGGACTAGATGAATCTAAGAGACGTAGATTTTTACACAACAGCTCAGCTAACAACAACAATACCAACAACAACCCTAACAATGCCCAGATATCACATCACTATGATTCTCCTTCTCACCATTCAGATCACTCCCAGCATTAAGATTTCCATAATCATGAAACAACTAACAACAAAATGCGTAACAACCTTAACAACTCCGCCAGCAGGATCATCGATTAGCCTACACCTTACTACAAAACAAAAAAGAGTAAAGCACCCGTTTCCAAAGAATGGTTGGAGAATTATCGAGCCCAAGAACGCATGAGATACGCTAATCCTACTAAGCCATGGGTGTTCACATGCTAAGATGGTTCGCATACATGTGTTTCTCCAGTCTGCAAGAAGCTCAACGGGTCTTAACAATCTCGACCAAGGGATCATGCGTTTTTAAAACAAAAGAGATCACCGTTCATAACGATTCTATCACTCGTTAGAGATGCTTGTGCGAGAATGGTCAATGGACAAGGGACTAGATTTGACATCTGTGTAAGATTTAGATTTGAATGATTTAAAATTTCAAGAAGAAATATCTTTATTTTTAGTTTTTTGAAACAATATTTGTGGTTGCGTTTTTTTTTAGGAATTGCTGAAGGAGAGTTAGTACATTAATAGTGATTTGAAATATGAAAAAGTCAGCATAATTGTTAGTGGTGCACTTGATCGTTTGCATTACCTCGAAGATCCTTGCATTAAGTATGAGACTGAAAAGAAAGTCTGGCATTATCTTCATAGGGATAGAGATGAGAATCATCCAGGTAACAACATAATAAATTGTGGGCGAATATTCATGAATTACAAGGAGATATTACTTAAATTAATAGACTTATTTTTGAATGGTTTTTTGGAAATTTGTTGATACTTAAAGCTTGGAAGAACTATGGCACAGATAATTTCAATGGAGACGAATGATTTAAGTTAGTGACTGTATTAGTATGATCTTTCAATAGAATATAAATGAGAATTTCTAATACATTACAGCATTTTTAATCAAGAGCCTATTTTCAAATAAGACTGATGAGCTAATGCACAAAGACATTTATATGTTAGATACAAATTGTGTATTGAAGAGTAGATCAAAATCTAAGAAAAACTGTTTTTTTTTTGGGGGATGGGAAAATAAATTCATAATTTCGATGCAAATTCAAAAATTGACAGAGTGAAAAATTTTTGAAAATTTTTGAAAATTAGTTGAGGTAGTACTTTAATACAAGCTGGGAGCTTATTTAACCTAGTTTATTAGAAAAAAATAACAAAAAAAGAATCTTAAACTTGAATATCTTCATTAAAATTTAAATTTTTTATTATTAACTCAAAATCAAATCAACCCCACCGCAGCTAACCCATCTTCTGGGAACACTTTAACTAACCCTACGTTTGCCAAAACCAAGCAATCTTCCTCTGGGAATCTGCATGCCTTTTTCAATCAAAATAACAACACCAATAATAATTAAAATGCTATGAACAACAGTGGGTTCGGGCTTAGCTCTAATACCCTCACGAACATTAATAACAGTCTCTCTAACTCAGGTATCAACACGCTATCCAGTGAATATCAATAGAATATGTCCTTCAATGGGACAAAGAATTACTAGACAGCTTAAAAATTTTAACCAGCTGAGACGAAACCTCAAGGATTTGCCTATAAGTCTCTCAAGAAATATGAAGATCTCTTCAAGAGACAGAAGCAAATCATGATGAATAAAGAACATTTTTGAGAAGGAAATGGTGTTTAAATCACAACAACAAAAGTGAGTTGTCATATCTCTCTCATGGATTCATGGATGATGTGAAAATGTTTTGTATGGCTACGTATGCTCCATTCTGTAAATATTATTATTTTCTTCGATTAGGAAATTCGAAAACTGAAATATTTCTTCTACAATGACCAAGCTGACACAGAATAAACATGGAAACCCACATCAATATTTTTATCATCAGTTAACGATTCTGTAGGTGATATATTTCCCTGCTGTTTCGGAGTCTCTCTCGATCTTAAAGACTTGCTTAGATCTGAGACCAAAGTATTTAGTGATGGGATCGGATATGAGAATCTTAGGAAGCTGAGCATCATTGATATTGCTTTTTATAAAAAAAATAATTCGTATTAGTTCATTTAATTGCATATTATTTTTATTTGAAAAGCTTACTATTTGTCCATAAGAGCTCTTTTTTCAGTGCAATCTAGAGGCACGTGTGTTGGAACGAGCTAATGTTTGGTGATATTGATGACTAAATCATCGATGTTGAAGATCTCATACTTGCAGAAAATATGAGGACTTGATGTTGTGCGTGGTTTGCTGGAAGAGGATGTTCCTCTCTTGCTAGGAAATTTCAAATCAACCCACTTTTTTTCTTGTTGTTCAATCTCGTCTTTGAACACTTTGTTAGATATGAGTACTACCTTTAGTTATGATTGAAAGCATAACAAAAACAATGAGAATGTTTAAACTTTAAATAGACGCGCCAAGAAAGAGAATTCAAACTAGAAAAAACTAAATAATGCCTTTGTTATATGGAACTAATGAAGGTTTATCTTTGCAAAATTAGATTTTAACTATTCTATAATAATGCAGCCAGTAAAGATAGGTTAATACTTATCCATGGGGGTTTATCATGTTTTGCTTTCATATCCTCATATTCTTCCTCTTTCTTTGATTCTTTAACACCCCAATGTATGTAGAATCTCCTTACATCTTGAATTTTTTTGGATATGACTTCCTTATCTTCTGGATCTCCTTGTACAAGAACGATGATATTGGCAAAAATCACAGCTTAGGGGTTAGATTCAATCAATCCAAGTTGCTGATTCTCAATCGATGTATCGTAGAACTTCAAGGTATCAACTGTTGGCTTAGTTGTGCAGTGAAAGACATACAAGAACTAGAAGATATTGAGGTTATTCTAAACGAAATCGTCGTCATTTAGTTTATGTGAAAATGGAGTAAAGGGAATGCTCTATGAGCTAGCTGCGTACTTTTCCATGTTTTACTCACACACACGCATAAGGTCCTCAGTATTAATATCCTTCAGCAATCCATTTGCGTCGTCTACATATCCTAGAATGATAAGAGTAAAAAAATATGCCAGCAAGGAAGGAAAAATGAAAGATATATTATCATTTCTGCTAAACTTCAGGTTGTTTACCTCTATCTCTTGCCATTTCGCAGACAGTCCTGTAAACTTTAGCCCATTTAATGGAGGTCTTTGCGCTTCCTTCATAGATATTATCGCCCATTTCTTTGATATTTAATTAAATGAAAAATTTTTTGCTGATTTTTACAGATATTTTTATCTCGAGCTATAAATTTTTCTTCTCTCTAATAGCAAATACACAGAAGAGGAAATAGCCAATTCTTCAAGCATGAAATTTCTCTATGGTACTAACATGGAATGATTAATAATGAGCTTAATATATCTTTGTGTATTGTCAAATTATTTTAATGGTAGTATCACTATCAAAAATATTTCCTATCTCTAAATCAAAACTCTGCTGGCTTTTCCTTCGAATTTATGAAAACTATTAAAGTTTAAAATCAAATAAAAAAAATGAATCTCCCTAAACTTATCTTTTTTTGAGAAATTCATACTTTTTTCAAAAATTTTACTTTAAATTGTCAAAGCAATATCCTTTGATCGAATCACACTAAGTTATGTGTTCTGCACTGCATCTGAAGTCTTTAAATTCGATACATCAATCGCTAATGAAGTAGTTTTCTCTATCTAATTGACTTCTAGAGCAGTTATCCAAGTAATGTATTATTAAATATTTGCCATGGAAACCAAAAAAGAAAATTTAAAAAAAATTTGTTAAGTTTTTTGAAATCAATTAAAGATAATCTTAAGACAAGCTTAACAATACAAATGTGTAATCGCATTGCAATTCAAATTATTATTTGCTTTTTAGTACAACCATTTCATAAATCATCTAGATATTGCATAATCTGTGTGAGTTTCGTCAGATTACTTTTATCTCTGCTTGATATTAACTCAATCATTCTCAGAAATAGCTACAATAAATGATTCAAGGTATAAATCTCATAGTCAATCAGAAGAAGAAGAAGAAGAAGAATGACAACTTGATGAATGAGATATTCTTAAATTTAAGTAGCTTCGATTTCAACCATAGCTATTCAATTATTCAATTGCAAGCTAGAATGGAGGAAATTGATTCTTAAAAATAAATAATAACATAATATTTATTCCCTTAAAAAATCTCTAAAATACCCAAATAAATACTAGTTCTGCAAATAAATAGTTAGCCTAAGTGTTGTGTTCTGAGTATTTAACACATACAGACATATTTTGTTAAATATTTGTTAAGTTTTTTGAAATCAATTAAAGAAATATTAAAAGAGAAGAGAGAGATTGATCAAAGGGACTTGTAATTTTACTAATTAAACTATGAAAATGGTTATTTAACAATAATGAAAAGCTAATGGATGAATAGCAAGTAATCTTATGGGAAAGTTAATTGATTTAAATAAATGATTCGAAAATTCCAAAAAGACTTAAAAAATGTTGATGGTTGTTAAAGATAGTTACAAAACATAGTAACCATAAGACGATGATAATAAAAGCATCATATTTGTCTTCATTAGGAAATGCCTACTATCTTCCTAAGAATCTTTAGTTGACTTTGTCTCTCCTCTTCTGTAAATTCCTACCATGCCTCGTAAGTTGTTGCGTATGACTGCCGCGACTGCAACTGCAACATCTACTTCGACGACAACGAACGAAACACCAACTTCTCCGACTACAACACCGTCCACTACAACTGCTCCAACTCCTCCCACGAACACCGCAACGACCACCAAGACAGCTCCCGCAACGACCGCCGCTGCCACGACGACAACTGCCACAATATCTTCTAATCTACACCCCGTTATACTAAGGATACATACTCCTAGTAAACTACAAGTGAGGATGTAGATTATTGTTGTTATTGTTGCTTATTTTTTTATTGTTATTACTATTGTTGCTACTCTTGTTATTACTGTTGCTGCTATTGTTGTTATTGTTGTTGCTATTACAGCTTTTCTAGTAGTTATTGCTGCTTTTATTGGGGTTTTGATGAGAATTAAGGAGATTATTATTGAATACCCGGCTATTATTAAGGGTTATTTGCCTAACTTTAGAGGATTGTAGGGAAGAATTCTATACTCTCTATGAGTTTTATTATTTAGTTTAATTTTTTCTTGGGATCAGTTAGCGAGAATCCTTCATAGATCTTCTAGTACTCCAACAGTCTATTGTTAATTGTCTGGGTGTAGTTATTCACTTACGAATATTAATCATCGATGAATCGTTTTAGCAGTCCTTCATTATCATTGTTGTCTTTAACAAGTTCTTAAAATTTTTCTATTTGCGAGATTTACGCAAGGGAGTCATAAATACCTTGGTAAGAAGTCGAAAGAGTAGCGAGTTTGTCCTTTTAGGCAATCTTCTATTTTTCAATGGCCATGGAAACTGTAGATTTAAGATTGTCGAAAAAAGTTGATAAATCATCTTGAACCTTATCACTAGTGCCTTTGAATCGCTGTATCTTCTGGGTGATTGTATTGTCGTTCAATTATGGATAGGCATTGAAGGTGGTGTTAGATGATGCTTAAAGCAACAGTCGGATAGAAACACATTCATTTGGTGGGATATTTCTTTCTTTCATGCATTGGCAGCAGAGTCTTGGGGAGAATTCGGAGGGCGTGACATGGATATATTCGCAAGGGATTGATCTGTGGATCTTGCACTCGCGTGAGAGGGTCTTCTACAGAATAGTGGTGGCGGCACTCGGATCAGAGATCTGATAATCAGATTATTACATTCTTAGTTTTAGGTTTTAGAGTTAAATTCTAAGGAGGTGGTTTATTATCTGCAGTTTGCGTGATTTATTAATTTTCTTAATTTTAGAGCTGGTCATTGATTAATTTCATTGATAAAGTAAAGTAAGCTGTGGATGTCAAATACTCTCGTTTTATTCTTCTTCTTTTGATGTTTCTATTCCTCAGGCTTAAGGATGACGCATTATTCGAAAAAGATAGGAATGTACTTCACTTCGAATTGCTGGCAACTTGATGAATGAGATATTCTAAAATTTAAGTAGCTTCGATTTCAACAATAGCTATTAAAATATTCAAATTGCAAGCTAGAATGAAGGAAATTGATTCTGAAAAATCAATAATAA
>Ga0302271_10002043_pt1 | contig 18629 bp, 6 predicted proteins | sample III_Bog_N1_1_FD_198767 | JGI IMG/M metagenome (GOLD analysis project Ga0302271, IMG submission 198767) | Peat permafrost microbial communities from Stordalen Mire near Abisko, Sweden - III_Bog_N1_1 | ecosystem: Environmental > Terrestrial > Soil > Wetlands > Peat | place: Sweden: Abisko...
CCTGATTGATTGTCTCACCAAGCTTGGGTCTTCGTAGAATGCATCGGTAAGGACAGCTCGTGCGACACTTCTGCTTAATTTCTCAGCTGAAATAGTGCATAACTAAAATCACTCCGAAGAATCATAAGAAGCTTATCTGAAATAAATTCTAGAGTCTATCCCTTAGGAGACAAATGCAGATAATTTATTGAAGTATCTGGTAGCAGCAGGTAATTATGCTCTAAAAGCACCTAAGGTTGCAAAGGAATTAGTGAAAAACGCTCTTAAGTCTTACTCTCCTACTATTAACGATGCTAGAATCGATGAGTGCTACCAGGATCTACTGAAATTGCTTTGAAGGCCAAAAAAAGATTGGTTTTTGTATAATCTGTGGATTTTTGTTTTTTCTTATAAAAAATTACTTGGGAGAATAAAAGAAAGAGTTGATAAAATAGCACTAAAAAATATTAAAAGTAGAAATATTGTGTTTTAAAGAATGAAATCAGAAATATTTCTTTTTAATCTTCAAAGCCAAATAAAGAAATTGATAATCCCCCAGCTGAATAAATAATAAATTACTCTTTCAAGTTTAAGTCTCATCTAGAGCAAGCAGTTTCTCCTGCATCAAAATCAATAATATAGCAAGTAAACGGAGGGAATTTTGATTCTGATGAGAAATAGAACTTTTGTGGAAGAATACTTTGTAATTGACAATCAAAAAAAAATTAAAAAGATAAAATAAGCAATACAACTTTCTTTTACTAATTCCCAGTAGAAAGCTACAACATAGGCATTTTTATATTATTGGGCTTGTATCTTTTCAGAAATCTTCATCTTTTCAATGGGTAAGTACTTAGCTGGTTGATTTTCCCAACTTTGCCATAATCACATAGACACCATCGAATCATATTAAACAAACAGACTCCTAGAAACTATTCATTGCTTTTTGAAAAATCAATAATAATTTCTTAGATTCACATGTTCGATCTAGCAGTTTCTCAGCTCATCTACGTTTGGGGTGAGAATTTAGGAACAGGGAGATTTTTGTATTCAAGGGAATATTAAAAAAAATTATGAATTTTATTTCTTGGAGTTATTCATTTGATTTCTTTTGAATGCTGCCAAAAAAGCGAAGAAGCTATGACTCCAAGTAACGTCAGAAGAATCGAAGAGAACTCTTAGTAGCTACTGTTTCTCTATATTCAAGCACCGTAAGTTTTATTCAAGTATTTGCGCTTGTTTTTTAATTGCAAATCTTTATCGTTTATTACAAACAACAGGAGCATAGCAATGAGTTCTGCTGGATGGAATCGTTTATTATCTGCATTATTCTCATGCACACATCTTCATACATTATCTTTGGAAATCAAGTAGAAATTATCACTATTTTGAATATAAAAAGTTTTATTAATTCATTGAAACCATATCTTGATTTTAGACTAGATTCTACAGCAAAAGAAGAGCTTGCCAATATCTACAAGCGCTTCTCAGAAATTCCATCCCTTAGAAGATTATCTCTACATCTCAGGTTCTTAGAAAAATCAAAATTATTGCTAAAAAAACCTATCTCCTTTGAAATATTCAAACATTTGCTATTTCGTTCAAAGATACAATCCCCTTGCAGACGATGCTCTCAGTGGACTATTCAACAGTCTCTAAGCATAGCTAAATCTTAAGTATTATTCAAAAAACCAAGCATAATAAGGATATGAAGATCAATGACTGTTAAGAATATCGAATTGTTTCTTTTTTTCCATACAACAAAACTAAAAAATACAGGCAAAGTAATTAGAAGGTAGCAACGAAATAGCTAACTGATAGTATGAGTTAATTTGGCAAATGCTAATCGCTAGAAGAAATTCACATCGATTTAAGGTAGAAATTGATGTTGAATAGAACAAAAAAGGTTGCTAGGAATAAAGCAAATATAAATGAAAAAATATCAAATTGAAAAAAAGCTGAGTAACTTCGAAAATGTTGTTTTTTTATCAGCTAAAATCAAATAAATCCTTGTGATTTCAGTACGATATTGGCTATTTTCATAAGTTACTCCCTTAATCTCAAGCTTCTATCTCTAGATTTCAGGTAAAAATATTTCAATATTTGATTGTACTGATTAAGAGCAATAATAATACTAGGCTAGTCCATGTCTGTGGGTTCTTTAATCTGCTTTTTGTATGATTAGTAACCACAGTTTTTGTAATAACGGGCATAAGAATATCAAAAATGATTAAGTAGATGGTGGAATATCTAATTAAACTCTCATATTAGAGAAAAGCCCCTACAGTCTAGATGCAAGTAGTAGCAAATTGGAGAGCCTAAAAATTAATACAGAGTAAAAAATACCCATTATTTAAGAACTAATAATTTATAAAAAAGTTCTTTCTTTTCAAGTTTACCTTTAGTCTATCATTTTGTGAAAACACCAACTGTTTACGTTTGGCTGATAGGAAAACATAACTGACAACAGAATCGCTATGTGAGTTGTTTAGAATAATAGGGTAGCTGCAGGGTTTATCAACGCTCTCGCTTGATATTTCGTAATCAAATAAATATTTAAGAATCAAAAAAGCTAAATCTGTTTATATTAAAAGTTCATCTTCGATTCTAACTGAAGAAGCTGTCAAATAGGGAAGCACCATGCTTTTAAATCTTTCCAACTTAAAGGATTTATCAATGAATTTGAAGTAAAATCATCAAGAATGTTGAGGGATTAAAAAAAGATTATTCAAAGAAAAAGAGAATTTCTAGATACTCTTTGTTTTTTCTTGGCTAATATATTCTTAATAACAAATAGACATCAATAGATAAGCAGTACAGGGATCTGCTATTTTCTCTAGCCATTAGCTTCTAAGGCTTAGCTATTGCATCTCACGCTAAATCTGGAGTAAGTAAAACAATTAAAATTAATAAAAAAGATTACTCATTTAAGGTTTCTAAAAAAACAGAAACAACTTACTAATAGCAAATGAAACAAAGAGTGGAATCAAGGAGATCATTGGGATTATAGCCCTCATCCAGAGTCTTCAAAGCATTAAGATTGACTTCAAGTTTAGAAAATTAAAATTTTAATTGTTTAGGGTTTTTGAAAAAATGCTAAAATAATTTGCTTGATTAGTCAATGCTAATTAGGGATTATAGGTGCAGTAGATGTCATTCAAGGAATTTAAGATTCCTCAAGCTTGAAGCTGCTCTTTCTTGGGTTAGGGTCAACAAATCAATTAAAAACTTATTCAACAGCATTCTTATTTTTTTAATTTATCATAATTATTTGGAGCTATCGATGAAAAAAAATTTTTGAACTAAAACAGACATAACAGTATTGGCACAATAGGTGTAATGGATTTGATAATGTCGATTTCAAAATTGAATCATCTTGAGCACCTATCATTAGCATTGCAGTTATGAGAACACATTATTTATATATTAATTATTACTGAAATGAAAGAAGAAGAAAATCAATTTTTGTTCTCTAAAACTCAGAGCAAAAAATAAAATAGATTTAGATTATTGCTTTCTGTTTCTAACAATCTATGATAAAAAACAGAGGAAACATGTTCGATGACAAATGTATGGAAGATCTAGGCAGATCACTGGCTAATCTCAAGAATCTAGCCGAGATTCACATTTATTTTCAGTAACAACAATCATTTTAATAAAAAACTATTATTTAAATCTCAGTTTACTTTCTTGAATGGTTGAATAAATAAAAAATGATAATGAGGAATAACATTAATCTTTAAAAATGTTATTTAAAAAGGAAGAATGACTTGAAACACCATGGCGTTTTGCATTTATTGAAGGGCTTGAATAGCAACGTGAAACAAGTTAATTTAAATCAATAGTATACACTACGGTATTCGTAGAATCAAACCAGACATTTTAATAACAAGGTCATTGCGTCAAATCAGCTCAAGTCTCTTATGATAGTAGCCCCGTATATTTAAGATTAAATGAAACAAAAAGTTTAAAAAATAAGAAACAACCATTTTACAAAAGATACTAGCTTTTTCTTATGAAAATGGATTAATTTTGTTTTTGTCATTGTTTTACTTCTTAGAGTCCATACAAAGATGCCAGAACAGCTTTAAATTACCAAAGAATTACTTAAAATGCAGCATCTCATTTCTCTTACAATCATAGCAAAGTTAGAATCATTTTTTCACAATGTTTCTTTATCTTTTTGTTTATGATTTTGGTTTTTTGATTTCTATTTACTTTTGTTGATAAAAGATTGGAGAAGTTTAACAAGAATCAACATTGCAACTAGCAATATATTAATCTCCTTCAGAGCTCTCTTCGAAGGCTAGTTCATTTGGATATACAATTTTGATATTTCATCAAAAATTATGTTAATATTTATCCTGTTCATATGAGTTTAAAGAATAAAAATCTTAAAAAAAAAAATTTATCATGTAAATTATATGGTAAAATAAGTGATTTGCCTCAATAAACAAAGAAATAATAATTTTGAACAAGGATCTTTCATGATAAAATTCTAAGTCATCTAGAAATTTTTCTTGTATTATTTCATAAGGTTTATTTGTTCTCTGGGGTCTAATTCTCAGCAAAATAACTAGTCTGGTCTGCAGTAATTCAACTGATCTATTGTTAAAGCTTAACTTGAACTAATCTCATAGCCGAGAGCTAAACACCATAGACTATCTGAATCTAATTATTATTCAGGATAATTGGAGAGGATTAGTTGGCAGTTTGAATCAAAAATTTTTTAAATAACTGAATAAAGATAAAAAGATGTTGTCTCCTAATTTTTCAGAAAACTGATGCCTCAACTAAAAATACTGTTTAAATGAACAGTATTCTTTTATAAATGCAGTTTTACAGAAAAAATAACTTGTAATAAATCTTGTAATAAATAAGAGATTTACCTAACTTGAAAGAGGATCTTTTTAGAATGGAAATTTATTAATCTGTATTTTTTCTTTTTTGATTTCGAAAGTAAGGCTTGTAGTCAAATATTTGGTTCTAATTATTGGCAAAAGAAATAGTATGATTTGAATTAATTAAATTGATCTTACTTTAACTCTCTCCTTGAATTACACTCGCAGTAGATCAGAAAATATCTTAATCGAATCTAAAAAGCTTTTCGAAGAGGAATAGCTGGCTGTTTGAGTTTTAAAATAGAAAATAGCAGAAGATTAATGAGAATTGAATGCCTCTTTTTTGCTAAGAAATTGATAACTCAACTTAATTACATTTAATAGAATAGAAATAAATATAACAAAGATACACTTAAATATGTATGGATAAGTCATGATCTCATGCAGATTAAAAATAATTATATGTCATTTGTTATTTACTGTCTTCGTTGCTTCTTTAATATGTTTAGATTGCAGTTTATGTGTGTTTTACCTCAGAAATTGTACTGATGATGAGTCACTCAAGGAAGATTAGCTCATATTAATTATTCAATATCCCATCCTGCTTACCTAGAACTCCCAAGACTTTTGAAATGATTCCAAAAACATTAGTAATAGTCATTGGGATATCAGAAACACATACGTTTACTACTTTTGTTATTCAATTTCTTCAAGAAATACAATTTAAAATGCCAATGTGTTCTTGCCTTCCAAGAACAAAATAAGAATTTTAAACTACAAATCAAATAAAGAAAAATAAAAACACTCATTTTCTACAAACAATGTTCAAAATTCCATCAATCCCAGTTTTTATCCTTGTCATTGTATTCTCTCAATTAATGATTGGATGGTCCAAAGAAGATGGTAGTAAATGTATTCAATATGACTACTATTTTGGAAATTGCATAAAATGCCCTTCTAAGCATTACATATCTTAGGAAAACTGCCTGCCCTGTATGGAATATTGTAATGCTTGCTCAAATGATGAAGACTGCACTGAATGCGAAGAAGGACATTACTTTTCTTCTTGGACATGTGCATCTTGCTCTGAAGGTTGTGCTTCATGTCCAAATATCACAGAATGCAAACTCTGCAAGGAAGGATATCTCTTAATAAGAAAGGTTTGTGTTTATGCTCCCAATTGCTTAACATATGTCAAATCCATCGGTTGCACACAATGTGAAGATGGATTCTAAGATCAAAATGGTCTTTGTATTCCTGTCTGAATAAAAATTGTTGTTAGTTTGAATATTTTATTTTAACAAATAATAAAAATATTTTTCTTCACAGATTGATTCAACATATTTGAGAATATTATCCATGAAAAGCAGGAGACTATTTATTAATTGACAAGCTCAAAAAATTCTCTTAAATCATGATAAAGATCATTGATTTGTGGTGGTCACTAACGTTTTAGGTAGTTTCTTGAAGATGGACAAGCGTTTAGCTGTAAAGTTGTGCAAAGGAAATATTTTAGTTAGAGGATTATTAGTAAATCCGTTTATTAAAAAGTAATTTCCAGTGTTTGAATGAAATCGTCCAGAATCTGCAAAGCTTTTTTGAATAGACACTGTTCATTCTATTAAAATACCAACAATCACCTAATATTTAATCCTCTTGTTAGGGATAAAAACAAACACCAAAATAGCAGCGCAACAATATTATTTTTTTGGGTTTTTCTCTCTTCTTCGAAGCCATAAAAATCAAGATCAACTTCTCTGGAGGCTGAAATACCTTGTGACAGTAGGAAATTATTCGGTGTGGGCAAATCATAAAAAGCAAAAAAAAGTTATGTGGGGGGAGGGCGGGGTAACGCATTTACCGGACAAGTTACTTATTTTTCATTGAATCCGCTTTCAAATTCCTTCTTCGCAGCACTTTCATTTTGATTAGTCTTTTCTCGTTGCTTGAATACACAGTCATCCTAAGCATTTTATTGAGCGATGGATTTCCAGAATTACAATTATTTCTAGGAAAGCTCAAAATCTTCTTGCAGTCTGGTTATCTGTTATTGCAGCTGAAAGTTTTTGAGTTTCAGGAGATTCTCTTTCGATACATGTGCATTCAGCTGCTGCCTAACGCGTTCCTTCATTTAAATAAGTTTATTCTGATGGAGCTTAGAGCTAAGGATGATATCGCTCATATCGCTGTGCAAGACAGTTAATTTATCTGTTTCCAGCTTAGAACATCCACTCGAGAGATCAGAATGATGTTAACTTCTGTTGCTCATCATTATCTCTTGCTAGGATTTGTCCATCTGGGAAAGGGATAAATCCTCTAGGCTTAGAAAAGCAAATATCACATTATTTCCAATATCTTAGGTATCACAATTCTTCTGATGTGACTGCTTTTAAACAGTTTTGGGGGATGATATATTTTATTATTCAAGACCTAAAGACTTTTTAGTTTGAAATGGTCTCAAGTTAGAACATTGCTGATCTTATGAATAATAGTTAACTAAGTTATCTGGTGATTCTTTGAATTCATTTTTCATCATTCAATCAATTACTCGAATTATTGCTTTTTTGTTTTTTATGGAGAAAATTAAAAAAAAGAAAGAGGATGAAAGGAAGCCAAAAGATCTAGTAGAAATTTCGCTTATTTTAAAGTCATTTTATTTGCATGAATTTCGCTTTGATTCTTGAGATATTTATTATTAAATGTCAAAAATCAAATGGTTTTTGAAGCTATCTATGTGATTCATTTGCTAAATTAAATAAAAAAACAAAGTTCTATGATTTCAAAGAATCATTTTGGACAATTGTTTTACATTAACTACATCATTTATATGTAGGGTAATAAAAAAATCTTCTAAATGAAAACTCAATGAATTTTTTAAAGGTAGTGTTTAAATGAACAGCAGTCTTTCTACTTAAAGCTTGTGGAAGCTGATAAAACTAGAGAGCTTCTCACTGCTGGAGTAAAAAAAAATAATTTTATAGAAAAATTAATTGTTGATAATTAGAGATTTGCCTCATTAAGCTAACATAAAATGAACTTGAAAGAGGACCTTTTCTGTATAAAAATTTAATAATCTGTATTTTTTTCTTTTTTGATTTCTAAATTTAGGCGTGTAGTCAATAATTAATTATTTGATTCTAATTATAGGCAAAAGAAATAGTCGGATCTGAATTAATTAAATTCATCTTAACTTAACTCTCACCTAGAACTACACTCACAGTAGATCAGAGAATATCTTAATCGAATCTTTTAAACTTTTTCGAGGAGAAATAGCTGGTTGCTTGATTCTAAAATAGAAAATAGCAGAAGATTAATGAGAGTCGGATGCCTCTTTTTGCTAAGAAATTGAGAACCCAACTAAATTACATTTAACTGAATAGGCATAAACAATAGATAGATACACTAAAATATTCTTAGAGAAGTCATGTTCTCATACAGTTTAAAAATAATAATAAATTTAATTATATTTTATTGTCTACATTGTTTCTTTAATGCATTTAAGTTGCCGTTTGATTCCTTTAGTTCTATTTTACTCCAGAAATTGTACTTATGATGAGTCACTCAAGGAAGATTAGCTCATATTAATTATTCAATATCCCATCCTGCTTACCTAGAACTCCCAAGACATTTGAAATGATTCCAAAAACATTTGTAATAGTCTTTAGGATAACAGAAACAACACAGGTTTATTGCTTTTGTTATTCAATTTAAAAGTTCAATTGTTTCCTTCCCTTCCAAAAAAAAAATAATAAAAATTTTAAACTACAAATCAAGTACAAAAACATACGTTTTCTGTAACCAATGTTCAGAAATCCATCAATTCCAGTTTTTATCCTTCTCATTGTATCCTCTCAAGTAATGATTGGATCATCCAAAGAAGATGGTAGTAAATGTATTGAACAAAGCGGTTTTTTAGGAGATTGCATAAAATGCCCTTCTAGGCATTACATCTCTTAGGAAAACTGCCTACCCTGTATGGATTATTGTAATGTTTGCTCAAATGATGAAGACTGCACTGAATGCGAAAAAGGACGTTACTTTTCGTCTTGGACATGTGCATCTTGCTCTGAAGGTTGTGCTTCCTGTCGAAATATCACAGAATGTTAACGCTGCAAGGACGGATATCTCTTAGAAATGAATAAGCTTTGTGTTTATGCTCCCAATTGCTTAAAATATTCCAAAGACATGGGTTGCACATAATGCATTGATGGATTTTATGATGATAATGGTTTTTGTATTCCTATATGAAAACAATTGTTGCTCGTTTAGATTTTTTATTCTGGCAACTTTAAAATATTTCATTTCACAGACTGATTAAACTTATTTGAGAATATTATTGTGTAATATTATTGAGTATTTTATTAATTAATAACACGTACTTATGGATACCCCTAGTAATACTTTGAATAAAAAATAATCTTGAACTTAGATCTAAATTTCTCAATCCTCCCAATTTTTATCATTCTTCTCTTCTCAGCATCTAATTGATTTTTCAAATAGCACAAATTGCTCACTCAATAGCCCTCCTGCATTCAGTAAAATAATTAAATATCTTAGCTATCAATCAATTACTCGAAATATCACTCTTTTTTTTATGGAGATAATTAAAAAAAAGAAGGGGGATGAAAGGGAGACAAAAGATCTGGTAGAAATTTCACTTATTTCAAATGCATTTGCATGAAATTATTTTAGTTATTATAAAAATTCCAAAATCTATTAGTTTCGAAGTATCAATCTATGTGATTCCTTTGTTAAATTAAATAAAAAAAAAGAAAGTTCTATGATTTCAAAAAATAATTTTGGACAATTGTTTTACAATTTAAATGTAGAGCAAAAAAAAGAATCGTCTAAATGAAAATTCAATGTATTTTTAAAGATATTGTTTAAACTAACAGTATTCTTTAAAATGGCAGTTTTACAAAAAAATAACTTGTGATAAATAAGAGATTCACCTCATTAAGCTTACATAAAATCAACTTGAAAGAGGATCTTTTCAGAATGAAAATTTAATAATCTGTATTATTGCCTTTTTTAATTTCGAAATTAAGGCTTGTAGTCAAATATTTGATTCTAATTATTGGCAAAAGAATTATTCTGGTCTGAATTAATTAAAATGATCTGGCCTTAACTCTTTCCTAGAACTATACTCACATTAGATCAGAGAATATCTTAATCGAATTTTTCAAATTTTTTCGAAGAGGAATAGCTGGTTGTTTGAGTCTAAAATAGAAAATAGCAGAAGATTAATGGGAATCTGATGCACCCAATATTGTTAAGAAATTGATAACCAAACTAAATTACATTTAATAGAATAGGCATAAAGAAAAGATAGATACACGAGATATTCATGGAGAAGTAATTGATGATATCATAAAGTTTAAAAATAATAATAAAATCATTTGTATGATATTGTTTACATTGTTTCTTTAATAGATTTCGGTTGCCTATTAATTCCTTTAGTTCTATTTTACTCCAGAAATTGTGCTTATGATGAGTCACTCAAGGAAGATTAGCTCATATTAATTATTCAATATCCCATCCTGCTTACCTAGAACTCCCAAGACATTTGAAATGATTCTAAAAACATTTGTAATAGTCTTTAGGATATCAGAAACATAATACGTTTACTACTTTTGCTATCAATTCCTTGAAGAAATTTAATTTAAAATGTCAGACTGTTCTTGCTTTCCAATAAAAATATTAAACTACAAATCAAATAATAAAAAACACAAACACACATTTTCTACAAACAATGTTCAGAACTCCATCAATTTCAGTTTTTATCCTTCTCATTGTATCCTCTCAAGTAATGATTGGATCTTCCAAAGAAGATGGTAGTAAATGTATTGAATATGACGACTATTATGGAGATTGCATAAAATGCCCTTCTAAGCACTATATATCGTAATTTTACTGCCTACCCTGTATGAATTATTGTAATGTTTGCTCAAATGATGAAGATTGCACTGAATGCGAAGAAGGACATTACTTTTCTTCTTGGACATGTGCATCTTGCTCTGAAGGTTGTGCTTCCTGTCCAAATATCACAGAATGCAAACGCTGCAAGGAAGGATATCTCTTAATAAGAGAGATTTGTGTTTATGCTCCCAATTGCTTACAATATTCTAAATCCATCGGTTGCACACAATGTGAAGATGGATTCTATGATAATAATGGTTTTTGTATTCCTGTCTGAAAATAATTGTTGTTAGTTTGAACTTTATTCTGGCAACTTTAAAATATTTCTTTTCACAGACTGATTCAGCTTATTTGAGAATATTACCCATGAAAAGCATTAGACTATTAATGGACAAGCTCAAAAAAAAAAAGTTAAATATTAGAAAGTTTAAGATTTTGCTATATAATTAAATATTAACTCATTATGAATAGGTTATTAGGTCACTCATTTTTTAATTTGTAGTCGTTCTTTGTTCTTAGATTTTTCTTAAATTATGATAAAGATCATTGAGGCGTGATGCTCACTAACGTTTAAGATAGTATCTTGGAGATAGATAAGCATTTAGCAAGAAAAGTGGTGCAAAGGATATAATTTAGTGCATAATTATTAGTAAAAGCCGTTTATCAAAAAGAAATCTCCAGTTTTAAAGATCCAATATATTGTCCAGAATCCCCTGAACTCAAGAATGTCACTGAACTGATTTCCACCCAAAAGACTGAAGGCAGAAAGAATACAGGCATCCAATCTAGAAATTAAAAAAGTAGAATCAAAACACTGAAGCACATCAAAAGAATTTAACTTTTTTATCTTCTTTTCTTTTGTTTAAAATTAAAAGGATATGGGGTCTAAGTTATTAATGTATCTTGAGAGTAGGAGAATATTTAGCGGGGCAAATCATAAAATCAACAAGTTTAGTGGGGTGGGGGGGTTGAATTCGTTAACTTATTTGGAAAAAATCATTTCCAGATTCCATTTAAATCATTAGAAATGAAAATGACAAAATCAAAGGGAAAACAAGAAATAAAGAAGCTACTTTGTTATCGTTTTGATATGCCTATCCCTCTGCATATAATTGAGGTATTAAAAATGATCTAAAATTAATAAACCTCACATAAAGAATAATACAAACAAATACCAAAAAGAACAGTGATACACAACAGTAATTTTTTTAGTTTTTGTTTTTCTTCTTTGGAGGCATGAAATCAAGATAATCTTCACGTAAGCCAGCAAACTCTCCTTGAATTTGATTTTTTTTTTAATTAAACACCTCTCAGATATTAAAGTCTCTCGGTGTTGTTTGTCCTGTGACTTGCTAGTCATCACACTTTTCACTCATTTTGATGTGAGAACTATTGCGGACTGTAGTGGTATGAACAAATGCATTTACCTGGCAAGTTGCTTATTTTTCATTATGTCTACTTTCAAGATCCTTCTTCGCAGCATTTTCTTCTTCATTAGTTTTTTCTTGCTGCTTGAACACATAATCATCCTAGCCATTTTATTGAGCGATCGATTTCCAGAACTACAATTATTTCTAGGAAAGCTCAAAATCTTCTTGGAGTCTGGTTATTTGTTATTGCAGCTGAAAGTTTTTGAGTTTCAGGAGATTCTCTTTCGATACATGTGCATTCAGCTGCTGTCTAACGCGTTCCTTCATTTAAATAAGTTTATTCTGATGGAGCTTAGAGCTAAGGATGATATCGCTCATATCGCTGTGCAAGACAGTTAATTTATCTGTTTCCAGCTTAGAACATCCACGCGAGAGATCGGAATGATATTAACTTCTGTTGCTCATCATCATCTCTTGCTAGGATTTGTCCATCTGGGAAAGGGATAAATCCTCTAGGCTTAGAAAAGCAAATGTCACATTATTTCCAATATCTTAGGTATCACAATTCTTCAGATGTGACTGCTATTAAACAGTTTTAGGGGATGATACATTTTCTAATTCCAGATCTTTATCTTTTTTAATTTGAAGTGGTCTCGAGTTAGAACATAACTGATCTTATGAATATTAGTCAAGTAAGTTATCTGGTGATTCTTGGAATTCATTTTTCATGGGCGATTATGTTGGTTTTGCAGTGTTCTTTTCGAGATGAGAACTTTGAGAAACCATAGTTTTAACTTTGTCTGAAGCTGTGGTTGCTTCAAGGTGGATATTATTTAAAGGATGAGAGAACGATTAGGAGAATTGAATAGGGTTTGAAATACTCTTAATTGGGGTGATTTTTAATTGAGTGATAAATTATTACTATTATTATGCTTTAGACTGATAAATGATTCCTTTTGATTCTTCCTAAGTATCCTTACCTTTAGATTTCTCAGCAGTCGTTGTACCTCCCTCACTATCAAGTATTGATTTTTCATATTAAAACAGTGGATTTGCTTATAAATTCGAAGTGACAGACTTACGAGAGGAAGCGCTAGCTAGGAAGAAGTTCTCTTGTAATTAAATTGCTTCTTCGTTTGTTTTATTGAGATTGTCCTAAGGCGAGGAAGGGCTTTGTAGGGTGGTAGCTTATTCTTTGTGTAGGAAGTTTGGCTGATGAAGAAGGGGAGAAGAGTGATTGTTATCGCTCCGTAAAGTAGTTTTATGAGCTGCTGGTGATAAATAATTCGATTAATATTATGGGAGTGGCTGCTGCTGTTAATACTCTAAATTCTTTTCGTTATCCGTATTGTTCTTCCCAGAACCACAATTCTAATTATTTCTTTCGTTATCGACTTTCTGAACTTTGTAGTGTTCATAATTCATTTCTCCCTAATGCTCAAATCCCTTTTTGTCTTTGAGTGGTTCACTCCTAGGTTATGAAAGAGCTAGTTTCGGAGAAGGATTAGACGAAAATGATGAAGCCTACGAAGGAGAAGGCGATGAAAATAACTCTTATGTTTCCACTGGTTTTCCTTCTAACTTTGAAAGATGATCAACCATATATTTAGATACTTTTTGAGTTTAAAACGCATTCTGTCTAACGAGATCATCAGGTTTGTGTGCTGAAAGGATTTATCCAAGATGATTACTGTATTGCTCGCATTATTTTCCTTTGAATTAATGTGCTTCTTTGGTTACGAGTTGTGATTAATTTTGGGGTTATTCTTTCAAAAGATAAGGGATATTTTGAAACACGGGTGAAAGTAAATTAACAGTCTTAGGCTTCGAAGAGTTCTCATCTACTCCAACCCCACTAGAAACAAGTGGAACAGGATTATTCAGATTGCCATATTGGCTTGAATTGTTGCTATTATTGAATTGTTTCTTACTACAATTGTTTCTACTGTTATTTTGTTACCCATCTGGTAAATTATGTTTAGATTAAAAACTTGTCATGCTGTTGTTAGTCCCTAAACTCTGTTATTTCTTATTATTTGAAGGTTCTCGGTAATGATAGCTGCTGCTTTTCTTCTGTTAAGGTGACATCGATTACAAGACATTTTCGAGAGAGCGCTTAAGGAGACTAGTGCGATGATGGTGATGATGATGAGGATGCTAAAAAGTCTCCTTAGAGAGTCTGATTTGAGATTGTACTTCACGTGAACCTTAATGGAAAGCTTATCTAAGGAAAAACAAGAAGGCGCGTTATTTATTCATTTTAATGGATCGATAAAATATAATCAACTTTTGTCTTATTAAACTGCTAATAAGCAAAACGATTATTTTTACTGGCTTTATGATGTCTGAGAGAATGGCAATGAAGTATCTGTCTTCATGAAGATTGGACTGGAATAGCGCTTTTCAAGGACGATGTTGTCAGGTCTTGAATTTGTTGAATTACAGAGAAGGAATCTAGGTGATGATTTCTAGCTAGAAGATTCGCAGCAAGAATTAAAGGGATCTTTGTGTTCATTGATTTGATTGATTCGGAGTGAATTGAAGGCTGTAAAAGGTTTTTAGGGTGAATTATCAGAAGATAAGCGCGCCGCTTAGTGGATGACACAAACATCACGCTAAAACTGATTAGCAGACAAGATATTTTAGTGTTATTGATATTCTTGAGTTGATGATCTTTCCTCTACCTCTCCTTCCTACTTTGTTCCTGAATTGTTTGGAATTTTTCTTTCGGAATAATAATTTGGCTTATCAAGGAAGAATTGGGTTTTCTCAGTCGACACAAAACGAAGTTGTTGATGGTTCTTGTTAGTATCGATGATAGACTCTGGCCAGAATATATGATTCTCACTAGCAGCTTGGAATTTGGATAGTTAACGTTATTAACTCTAAACAACTTCTGACATTTTATTTACAATAATGAAAAGATTATTCTTTGTTTCTTCTTTCTTGTTATTTTGCAAAAAAACAAAACAAATTAAAACAAACACACACACTTGCACACACATAAACCTAACAAGCAAATCGCTACATTAAAACACGCTTAGAAATTTGTATTCCCGCAAGATCTTTTATTAATAATAATTAATAACTTTTTGCTTTGAAAAATTATTCAAAACTACTTCGGCTTGAATTAAAATATCAAAGCGTTGCTATCATAAATTATACCCTTCCCACAGTTATCAAAAGTTGCAACGCCAAAATATTTATGTATTTTTATACTGTGCCAAGAATGACTTTCGTAGACTACGCCCCATTAGTAAAAACTGTTAATAAGTGCATAAATTTTTAGTTAAGAAGAATTTTGACATCATCGAGAACATTTAAACTTATTACATTTTGTTTATTTAAGAGCTAATGATCTCTTAATTCATATCTCATTTTAATATTTTCGTGCACGCTCTCATTTATCTTCTTTGATTGCTTCAAACTAAGATAAATCAAACTATCCATGTGTAAATCCACTCTTTTCATTATTAGAGCCAGTTTGCTATTGATTCAATGTGTTAACTACAATTCGATATGATTTAAGGTATTTCACGCCGCACATATTCAGACACTCATAGACTGTATGGTTGATTTGTTCTCCAGCAAGGGTTTATTTCTAGAAATGACATTCTTAGATGCACGATTTCATCAAATTATACCTCATTTCTTAAGTAGCTTTCAGCTGTAATGGATCTAAGTTGCTGCTACCAAGAGCATTATTCTTCATATTATCTGTTTGTATTCCTTCAGAATAACTACTGAATCCTGCCATTGTTTGTGCTGCGGAGATAAATACAGATTGAGATTCAAACTTGTGAATAATTTAAATGATCTTTCCAGAAATCAAATATTTAATCTAAAGAAATTAGAAACAAATCTTCTGAAATATGATTTGGAGAGAGAGAGAGAAAGCAATTTAGAATCTAGTATTTCAGAAACAAAAAAGAGAAAGAAATGTGATAACAGAAAAATGAAGAAAACCAGGTGGGATTGAGAGGAATACCAACGAAAGCAAAAAAAATTCTTGAGTTTTGATGCGATGTGATGAATAAGGGAAGGGGGATTTATTAGAACCAAATGCAGAGTTAAAAGGTGAGAGTTATTTATTCTTTTTTCCCACAGAAGAAATGCATTTTTCTTTTTTCAATCTATCAATTTCCCGTTCCTGATGAGGAAGTGTAGAACAATTAGCTATTATGATTACAAGAAATAATTAGAAATGCGGGTAAAGAAGAGATTTTATCTTTTGGCGGGGAGAACAAGCGTATTCCAGTGGAGAAGGAAAGGGAATTAGAATGATTTAGGTTTTCAGAGGAGAGAGGGAAGAAGATTGTCAAAAAATAACAAATAAATCAAGAAAGAGAGAGAGAGTGAAGAAATACAATACACTTTCATTACTTTTTGCAGATAATTAACAAAAGAACAAGATAGTTTAAGTTCCTTTCAAAGATATAGCAAGCGGAAATATTATTAATATCTTACTACGAAACTTAGAAGAAGTGAAACAAAATATGAATTACGGCGGCAACACAAACTCTAACAGTAATAATTCAGCTTAGAATCCTTTTGGCACTTCACACAAAGACAGAAGAGCACCTTTGTATAATATATCAGCTAGGAAAAATTAGATGGAATAAGAACATTCTGGTTAGTAGGTTGATTATGCTTCGAAAGCGCCAGCAGGGAATGAGATGATTGGAATGAAGGTGTAGAGTACGAATAACTAAATATTGGGAAACAGCAACAATAATATGATGAAACTTAATAGTAATTTTAATAATGCTATGTAAATTGAAGCATCCAAGAACGGATCAGCGGCATAGGCAGCGATAACGTAATCGACAGCGTAACTGGAAACTCTGAGGGTAGCATTGAGAGATGCCATCGATGAAAATGAAATTGTAAGACAGAAAATAATGCAAAACAAGAGATGATATTTTTGAATCAAATCACATTAAGCAAAATAAAGCAGAAAAAGAGAGAGAGAGAGAGACTCTTTTTGTTGTTTTTGATTCTAAATTTCGATCCTTCTTTGCTCTTGCTAATTCATTTTCATTTTCTTGTTAAATCTTTAGTTGAGAAATCGAGTGACTGAAGTGGAAGCTCTATACGCAGCTGCTGAAGATGAAATCGAGAAAAGAGACTAATGCATTCAAGAATTAGTAGCGCAAATCGATAAGGTAACAGAAAGATATCTATTATAAATCAAGGGAAAGCAGGGGAAAAAACAAGAAACTATTTATCTTATTTTGTTTTTGAATTCAAAAAAAAAAACAGCTCGCAACAGCAGCAGATCATACTAGCAGCGGATAGAAGGGGCTTCATATCCACAAGAGAAACAAAAGTTAGTGAAGAGGAAAGAGTGAAACCACAACAGCAACACAGCAGTTCACTTGAAGCAAGATTGTTTTGGGATGATTTCTTGGGAAATAATAAAAATGAATTTTGAATAGCCCAAAATGTATCTAAATTGCAGAAAACAAGCGAGATTAACAGCAGCATCAACAACCAAACTTACAATTACTATCTCTCCTTCATCTTTCTCTTTATTATTGTATATAAAAATGTAATGTATTTCCCCATAAGTTATAATTTCTCTCTTCTAAGCAAGCTGCTTATCAACATCATTAGGACATTTCCCTTTTAAAAATCAGAAAATCTTAAGAACCTCCAAAACTACTAAAACAATTATTATTTTTGAAAGAATATCTTGAGCGGTTGTTGCTGCGCGTTATTGCATGCAATTTGATTGATATTGAAATGGTAAAAATATCAAGCATCCCAAGTTAGAAAGCGAGAGGGAAAACAAAATAGGGAAAAAAAAATTACATCATAAAAAGGATTGGCAAGATTTGTGTGTGTGAAAATCTCTCTATCTAAAAATACAAGCCATCTGAGTGTGATATATCTCTGCAAAAAAACAAAGAATTAAAAAATAGGAAAAAAGAGATAAAGAATAGGCGAAATTCCTGTGGAGAAACATGAGCGCCAGTCGTCTGCAGTAACAGCAAGTACAGCACGAGAGAGCTATGGGTAAGTGAATTGAGAGAAATAGAGGAAGTTCTGCGTGAACATATATGGTTTGGGGTGTGTAGAGAAATTTTCAAATGGATTATGGGATGTTCGAGAGCGAGGGATCGAATGAGTGTTTCAAAAACTATTTTACGGATTTTTTTACCATTTTTGCATTATTTCGACGTTTGTTTTATCTTTGTGCTTGGCTTTGCTTTATGATAACAGGCGTCGGCATGCCTCATCCTGTGCCTTCTCGATCTACCAGAGAAATGAACGTAAATAACATGATTATTCATTTTAACTCTCGTTCGGTCTTTGAAAATGTCTTATTATGTCTGCGCGGTTTTGATGCTTTTGACAATTCAATTTTTCTCTTAAACCTATGTGCTTCTTAATGTTTTCTTTTGTTTGATTTGGAATCTAGATGGCTGCTGAGAAGATGGAAGACGAATGCGGGAAATTACCAGATTTATACATGAGAAAATTTAAAATTCTCGAGAGACTCTAAGCAGAGCGTCCA
>Ga0302271_10002044_pt1 | contig 18607 bp, 16 predicted proteins | sample III_Bog_N1_1_FD_198767 | JGI IMG/M metagenome (GOLD analysis project Ga0302271, IMG submission 198767) | Peat permafrost microbial communities from Stordalen Mire near Abisko, Sweden - III_Bog_N1_1 | ecosystem: Environmental > Terrestrial > Soil > Wetlands > Peat | place: Sweden: Abisko...
TTTTGTTAAACTTTTCAATGACAAGATAAATGTTGATTATGGATTAAAACAAGTTGTAGAACACACTCAAATCAATTGAGAAGATTGATGGTTTTGATGTTTGCTACAGCTGAAATGCAGTCTTCGGAGAATTGAATATTGTTCTTTTGATTGTGCTGAACAGCGATTTGTTCCCACGTGCTTTTCTATGAATTCACAAGTAAAATTCTATTGAGGTGACTCTTCATCGAGATTAACAATAGTAAAGAAGAATCTAAATGCAATCTTGGGTTGAGCTGGCGCACTACTGATACCACACCTTCTGGAGTCTTCGATGATAAAAAGCTTGATTTATTGTAGGTTTCCTTTAATTTTTCAAGGAGATCTTTTGCAATTCCATCGATGTTCTCAGATGAATACACAAAATACGGTCTGAATCCTTCCGTTGAAAGTTGTTTGATTTCAGCGATAATCTTGGGTATTTCGAGAGTTGATGTCAGCAGATTGTTGAGTCTGATGGATATTTTCTTAGTTCGAGAAGAGTTTATGCTAGCTTTTTTCTCAGCACTCATTTGAGTTAATATATCTACGTATGTCTTGTATGATGAATCCATGGTTTTAGAAATAGTTGCAAGTTCTTTTTTCTTGTTTGCTTCCAACTAGCTTTAAAGAGACGAAGAAGCAGCGTCGTCTTTCTTTTTGGAAGAATCTGGAATCAAGAAGAAAATCGAAAATAATACAGCGAAGAACACTGTGAAGATAATCCAGAACATGCTGCTTTTGTTGCTCTGCTGGTGGTGCCTAAAATAGATTATTAATTGCTCTAATTTGTTAGCTTTTGTTTTTGTGCTTCGAAAACTTTTAAAAAATAATTATTCAAAAGAAGTTAATTTGATTGATTTCTTTTTTGAGGGTTGATGTAAGAATTACTAAGAGTTATTTTCTATGATTATGCAAATAATTTTCTTTTTTCGACTTTGCTAAACATTTCAGATCGAAATATGAAACATCATTGGTGTGATTCCTTTTTGTTCCAAATTATTCAAATAAAATCTCACAAAATACACTCAATTCGCTTGATATATACTGAGATTAAGTTATTTAGAATCTAAAGAGATTTTTAGCAAGAAACAGAACATAAAATAGCACATAAATGTATGCTCTTTTTAACACAAGGCATCTTGCCATCTAAACAATGAAGCATTAACAAAAAACTATTTCTTTTGTTTGTTTTGTTTTTTCTTATCAAAGAGTGCCTCATTGTTGTACATTTTAGATATAAAAAAGTTTATTTTTTTCTTCCTTCTTCTCTTCAATCTGCTTCCTCCTTCTTGTCTGATTTGCCTTGAACGACGATGAGCATGAAATCTTTATCAGGTGCTACCATAACTTCATGGTTCTTAGACTTTATTCTCAAGAATATCAACTCGTTATTTTCATCGAGATCTCGCACAGTCGATCGTGCTTTAGCAGCTAGTTGAGGGATGTTAATAGCGATTTTCTCACCAAGACCTTTTTGATCACCTTCATATGTGCTTCTGATGACATTGCCTTCATTGTTTACGATGACAATTCCCTAGACAGATTTGTGTGTCTTGATTCTATTCAAGGTTTCCTCGACTTCGGACATCTGCTTTTTTTCGAAATAATGTGTTTGCTGTTATATTTTAATTATTTTTGATTTCTTGATTAATTTGTTTATGTTTTTGTTATTTTAAGAATTGGGTTGCTTGCTTTGTTTGATGTCTTTCTTTTATTTGTTTGAAGATATTGAAAAGAATAAAAAATGAAAAGAGAAGCAGATGAAGGGGAAAGAAAACATGTAATATGCTCATTTTTAGTTGTTATTTTTGATTGATGGTGATCTGCTGTTGTTGTTGTATTTGTCCAGGCTTTCGAGTTATTTTCACATTCATTTACAGCTTAACAAGGATTTATTATTCCTTCAAAATACTCTTTTATGTTGTAGCTGATCATCTGCTTCATCTTCTGTTTCATTTATCATTTTGGGAAGGATATCCAAAAAAGGAAGAAGAAGATATCTACGAAATCTCAGAAGTCCCTTACGCTGCCGTAAAAAGTTACTTCAAAAACGATGATATCTCCGCTTAATCTTTTTTCTCTTGCATCTCAAGGAATAATTCTTCGCCCACAGCATACGAGAAATACAACCCTGGATAATCTTCTAAGAAACTTAGATTGCAAAACCAGTAATTATCATGATTCCTCAGTAATTATTTGAAAATGTTCTTTTAAATAACAGAGCTGAATTCTTTTAGCTAAGGAATTATCGTTGTGTCAGCGTGTTTCTCATGGAGGAACAAATCTAATTTAGCATAATATATCTACTCTAGCTAGCTGATTGTCCGAAATAATTCAGTATGTTGAAGGAAATGCTCTTCTTGGAAAATCCCAGGAGCTTCTGAAGCTGGCAAGAGAAATACAAGATTCTCAAATATCTTTGCGCATATCTCAGCGTAATCTAGCTTGAAATTGTTCGCTAAGAGCTGATAGCGATGCTTATTCACTAAAGAATGCACAACATGTCCGAGCTCATGCATCAAAGTAATGAGATTATCAATGGTGAGCTCAGTTTAGTTGTCGATGACTTTGAAGTTCATCCTGACTAAGAGCTAAGGTAATTATTATAAGAAACCTAATTCGCAGTACCCTCGACTGAAATGTGTTTTCGCTTCTTCGTAAGCGTTCAAATCTAAATAAACAACGCCTAGACGCTTTCCAGCAGGATTTTTGTCTTAACTTTCTTCTTTTTCTTTATTGGGTTAATGTTCATTTTGAAGGGAGATGACTTCAAAGCAGCGGAGATTTTTCTCTTTATCTTTCCAAGAACTATTCGAATCCTTTAATTATTCGTCTGCTTCAATGTCAAGTGCAGATGAAATCTGAAAACTATCTCCAACGGATTCTACAAAGCTACTATTAATTTAGTTTTTTTAAGTGTTTTCTTGCAAAATTTCTCTGAATTCGAGATTGAAAAATCTCTTTGCTACTGAGTTTACAACATCAACTGCTTCGGTCCATTTCAAAGTGAATTTATACATCGGAGTCCCTAATATCTTCTATCGTAAGTAGATTAAATCACTGTACATAAGCTACTCGTTTTAAGGCAAATTCTGTGATGAGAACAATGTTGTTTCCAGCTGTTACCCCAATTATCTATCCTTCGAATCAGTCTTTGAAGAATCAAAAGCAGCAGGATTAGTCTGTGATATCAACGCAGCCATAAAGTTATTCACTTTTTGATCTGTTTTCGGGTATGCTTTCGCCACTAGCGAATTATAAAATTCTTCATCACCAAATAACTAATCTAACTTCGCATGACACCTATCCACAGATGCATTTAGAATCTTCTAAATCATCAACATTTTATCACGTTTCGTACCCTAAATACCCTGCTCACTCATCGTTCCAAAGAATCTGCTATTTAACGCAAACGAATAGCTTTGGTAATCAATAAAATCGAGCTACTCTGCTAGTTGCTATCTCATCAACACAAGATCGCTAAGCACTTTGACACTACTAGCATTCCCTACATTCAGCATGCACTCAAATAACCTCAATCGTAACTCTCTATCCTCACAATTCTTCAGCAGAAAACTGCATTCTTCTCCTGAGAATTTGAATTCAATTGCATCAGTCTTTCTATCCATACTGACCATGCTCGCCATGTACGCATCAGGCGGCACTTCTAGCTTAAACAATTCACTACGATTTACGCTTAATGCTTATCTACCGCTACTCTGATGCTGCAGGAATTACAGCAAAAGTGTTTATTCTGCGTTTTTTATTTTACACAGCTTGTCCTTGAGTTAAGTGCTCTTTCCCATGAAATATCGAAGCTCATAGTCATCCACCATCATCTTCAGAAATTGGGTATCCTGCAGATCTAGTGTCTTTTACCTATTGGATTCTTTTTCGAGAACGTCAATTAGATTTACTCTACTTATTCCGCTTTTTCCTGAGGATACTTCATCTAATTCAGTTCCTAGATTATACCTTAAAACCTAACACTGTCCGTAGAGTTAGCTGTCACTATTCAAGACATTGAATTAGTCTTGTACAGAATGAATAATTTTAGCCAATTCAGATCTATGTTTGACGTATAACTTGCTGGAATACAAGATATTCGCTGTATCGATTGTCCAGCAGAGGTCATTGGAAACTTAGTTAATCAAACTGAGCTTCAATCCACCTTCGTTAGAACTCTTAGCGATTTCTGTTTTTCGTTTGGCTTCACTGATTGCGTTGGCAGCACGAGATAGGAATCTTCTCATTCGAGAAATGAGCTAATTTAAGGAAGGGGAGAGATGATTATCACAAGAAAAGAATTAAATTAAAAAAATATTGCTTTTTAAAAGATATTTAGCTGTTTTTTCAAAGAAACACAAATATTTCGTGTTTTGGATTATTATTGTCTGTGGGAATAGCAATTTCAAAACTAAGAAAAACTAAACAAACAGACTTCTTATCTAAACCAGCTAATTTTACTGCTGTTACAAAAAAATAGTAGCATTTTCAAGTAACTATTTTCATTTATCGACTGAACTGCCTGCTTACCTCTTGCATAATAGCTAAAAATGGATCTAAGCTACGCCAATCAATCCACAGTGGAGGCCAAAGACTTAGAGGAAGAAATCTATACCAATCCAACATTCAAAGTTGTCAACTCGATGATCGGTGATGTGATGCTCTTCTCGTTTAAGTTCGTTCTGTTTGACTTGCTGATGACTTACGCTTTTTCCTTCAATATCTTTGACTATCTCATCTTCAACAATCTCTCTGAATCTCCGTTTATACCTAAATCCTACCCATTTCGTGCGCTGTACATTCCAGTGATCCTATTAGTTGGTTTGCTTGCCATAGGCATACTGCTCATCGCATATAAAACCATTTCTACGATGAAATCACCAGTGCCATTTATAAAATAAATCTTCCGAAACTACTACGATCAAGCGCAGCAAAGGAAATTCGGAAAGAAATAATGATTGCATTTATTGATCTGCTCGATTGATTTTTATATCAAGAACAATCTGTGTGTGGAATGAAAAATAACTGTGAAAATGTTTATGTTGTGGAAAAATTGTGTTGCATTGCCAGGATAAAATGCAACTTTGTGAAATATATTCTGTTAGATATTGTTAAGTTTACAATCAAAACAAATATGATAAAAGATGTAAGGATAAAGGAGAGAAAGAGAGACCTAATTTGATGATCGTTTTTGTAGGCATTCCTTTCAAACAAAACAATAAATGATTGACATAGCCATCGCAGAGGTACTCTTGCAGATTAGAAAAAACAGAAAAGCAAGCTAAAATGATATGTTATTGCTATATTATGATTTGTGCTTATGATTTCTCTCTGTGTCTCTGAAAATACTCCAATTCTTTGTTAAACTAACAAATTCTTTAGCAAGAGAGAGAGAAATTAAATAAAAGTGAACTAATTTGCTTTCTTCAATCGTGCTAGCTGATATAATGCTGCTAGTAGACCTACTGCTATGGCTAGCATTACTATTACTATTATTAGTTTTATTAATATTCTTGCTTGCGTTACTAGTTCTCCTCAAAGCCATCATGCTAAGGTTAGACATAGCCTAGTTAATCCAAACCTTGCTGCGGCTAATAAACCATATTGGATTACGGCTACTAATTTTATACGCCTTCTCCATTTCCATCATAAATACTATCAGCTTAACATTAAAGCTATTCGTTGTTGTTTAGGATATCAGCTGAGGTTCCCATTTATGTGAATTCTATTGGTGGGAAAGTGCAGTTCTTCGTCGCTGTTGGAGTTAAGTACCTTGGCTCGAAAAGAGACAATGGCTACAACATATAAGGATGCACTTACTGCTGCTGCTACTGCTAGGGAACAGCAGTTCTTGAAGGCAGCTAATATTAAGAATTCGATACGTGATTTAGAGGGATAGTTTGATTGTCAGAGATATTGTGAGTGCCATTAATAGTATTGTTGATTGGCTACATCTATCGTTGATTTAATGCTATAGGCTCTGGTTGTTGCTGTTGCTGCTGGTTCAAAGCAGAAACATTGTTGAAATACTACTGCTAAGGTAAACGATGTTCATGCTGTTCTTATTCGTTTTGGTATGGAGGTTGTAAATATGAAAACTACTATTAATTCTAGAATTACAATTATGATTGCTTCGTTAAATACTACTGCTACTACTGCTATTGTTGATTAAGCAGCTACTGCTGCTCCTATTCCCCTTATTAATAATATTACACTTGTTATCTTTGTACTCCTTGCTGATCTTATTGAGGAAGTTCAATAATTTCTTGTCTGTATTGATATTACTGTTGCTGCTGCTGTGGCTAATAGAATGATTATTAATCCGGTATCTAAGGATTACTATGATTCTATCCCTCTGCTTGCTAATCTAAAACAGGGTGAAAGATTGTGAAATGACTGTTGTGGGAAGGTGAACTCTACGCGAAGAACACTTCCGGGCGAGAAGGCTTCGAAATATGCTGATTGAAAGCCTTATTTGATGTATTGGTATGATTGAATAGTCCGTTATTATGGTCCTTTTCCTTTTTAATCTTGTGCGTCTTTGCAGAAGCATTTGTTTTTTTGTAAGCCTCTGCTTTGTGCATTAAGACAAATTATGCTTCTTCGTCTTCATAGAAAGAGTCTCTTTTGGCAATTTATGGTAAGGAGCTAGCGTGATGCTGCTAGGCGTGATGATGCAGATAATTCACAGAGGAAGGTGCACTGCTTGGAATATGGTTGTCTATCGAAGAGCGGTGATGTGGAGCATGAGTAGTTTTGGTGTAGCGTTGATTTGTATTTTCTTCATTGAGGAAGTTGTTGTTGTTGTTGGCAGGAGAACTGCTTGGCGATTGTTCGTTGGGTAAGGGTATGTGATTTTGACTGCCTTCATTCTCCGATTCTTAGATCACTTGTAATTCGTTTTAGTTGGCAAGTAAGTATTATTGTTGTTGTGGTTGTTACTACTGATAATCCTGTTGATAATTTGGATATTTAGGGAGGTAATACTCCAACTGTTACTGCTGCTTTTGCTGTGGCTATGATTGAATCTCTTGATTTATTGGTGGTGTGACAAAAATCTATTATTTTGATTAGTCTAGATCCAGCGATGCGAGCTGCTGTTGTACCTGTAATTATTGCTATTCTTGATGTTACTTTTGCATTGTATGCTCCAGAAGTTCTTTTTCGGCCTGTTCTCTCTCAATAATCTAGCAGCTGTCTTCATTTTTGCGTTTGGTATTCTTCTAATCAAGATCTTGCTACTAATCCTATTATTATCGTTCTACTTAACCAAGAGCTTATGCTACTGGGAACTCTTCATTATTCTTAGGAGGATCCTGATCCCGATTGCTCTCTTACATTTAATTATGTTGATCTTTGAGTGAATACATCTCCTTGTCGTCTCTGACTGATTCCGTGACTATTCCTCCGAATTCGGAACTGAACATATTCTCTGAGTTCAGCATATTACCATTCCCACCAGGAGGAGGATTAACAGAAATAGTCTCTTTCCTGTGAAGATTACTGAGATGCTCTTTAAAATACGAATTCTAAAAATAAGGAGCGGCTGATGTGCTCATATTGCTGGTTAACAAATAGTCTGATTTCGGAATAAACACTCGGATGCTCTCCGTCATAGCCATGGAATCATTCAGCCCACCATGCGTAACAACACCACCAGTACCACCACCATGCACTCCCAAGTTACCTTCTCCTGGGAGTTATCCACCTGGCAGTCGCGATTCAGTAATATTCACTGAGTTCAGATTATACGGATTTACTATTTTACTTGTGTTGACACTCAACGTTGCTGGGAGCCCAATCAGATTACTCCTCTCGTTGCTCATTACGCTATTATTAATCATATTATTGGTGGAAATATTATTAGCGAGATTGCTGTTCTGCTGGTTTAAAGCAGGGAATTGCTACTATTGCTGTTGGATAAGAGTCCCCGTCGGAACAATATTGTAGAACATATTCTTATTATGATTGTTATGATCGTTTGGTGCAATGAACTATGAGGGCTATTGGAATTGTTACTGCTAAGTGAATTTCTATTACTGCTTGAAATTCTTAAATTTAACTAATTTCTGCGATGCTTCTGTCGTTCGATTAAATGCGATGTCATCGTAAAGCTGAAACAAGAGCATTGTGAGTTCTTGAATCGCTATGCGCTTAGCAGGTATAGGCTGCAAGCATCGACTTATTAGATTACCAAATCTACCTGATATGCACTCGTAATGCGTCATTTTTCGAATCTATGTTGAAATTTCAAGAATCGAGCAACCCGCAAATAGCTGCTCTCCTGCTATGAGTTCATGCATAATGCACCCGAGAGCCCAGGTGTCTACTTTGAAATCGTATTCTTGTTTGTTGATCATCTCAGGAGCCATGTAATTAATTGTTCCGATGCAGGATTTCATCATATAAATCTAATCATTTTTTCCTAACCCGTAATCACCAATTTTCAGGACATACTAGCCGTTCATAGAATGGATAAAGATGTTCTCTGGTTTCAAATCTCTGTGGGCTATGCCATGGGAATGTAAAAATTATATTCCTTTAGCTAATTAAGTCGAAAAATTCAAGACCACTTTCAACCAATTCGGTGTTTCAACGTAGATATGATCGAGCAAACTGCCGTTTTCACAATACTCCATGACAATGAGATATTCCGCTGATGTCTCGATGACTTCGATGATATTGACAATGTGATCATCGCGCTCTTTGCTGAGCTTTCTGACGATATCCTTTTCTTGGAAGAAATACTTGTTTTCTTAGTTTCCAATGAAAGTTACACTCCTAAGTAACTTAATCGCAACAAGATATTGTTCCTAACCTGCTTCATTAATAATTGTTCCTAGCAAGACTTGGCTGATTGCACCATGGCCAAGTATTCCTTTAACCTTGTAGCGATAAAGCTACCCAATGATAGTGTCTTTAGCTTAAAACTATTGTTATTATACTGAGCCATTCATTTTGAGTTTGAAGATTTAGAGATTGAAGAAAAAAGAAGAAGAAGTGTATGTCCCTTTTTTGTTGAGAAATCCTGAACAATCTAATCTCGAAGCCTCACAACTTTACAGCTAAGAAATGAATCTCTTATGTAAACTAATCTCTTTTTTGAGCTGCTTTTGGCTTTTATTTCCTTGTAAAGTTCTGAGTTTTTCCCTTTTTTCTATAAAAACCGCTCTAATGACAGACACCCACACTTTGAAGTCTGAAATATCTTTTCCGATTAATCCTTTTTTCTCTTTCTTGAATTAATCTTTTTAATTTTATAAGCTCCCACCTTCAACTCTGTAGATTCTTCAGAATTAAATAAAATTGCTCTTCTTTTTTCGTTACAAAAACCTAAATATCTCTCTTTGTTCTGCCTTAAAATATGTTCTTTTTTCTCTCTTCACTTTCTAATGGTCTCCACTTACACCTTAAAATTTTGTTTCTCACTCTCTTTCTCTTTCTCTTTATTTTCTCATTTTTCTTTTCGTTGCAAAGGAGAGAAACAACTCTTTTTTTTCTTTCAGTTTGTTAAAAATCTTGATTTAACTTTGATATACTTCAATCAGCATTTATTCTCTCTCTGAGCAATAAAAGAAAAAAATGAAAAAAGGATTTTTATCGAAGTTCATCAGTAACTACATATATAATATAACTTGGTTAACATTTTGTTTGTTGAAATGAAGAATTGAGAATAAAATAAATAGATTATTTTGCATAAGAAGATCATCGGAGCGTTCGAAAATCTAGAAGACTCGAATATGTTTATTAAGATTGCGGTAGTGAAGGAAGAGGAGACGACCCTTAGAGGGAATTTACAGTTTTGGTGTGAGGAAATATGATGTCGCTTTGTTTCTTGGAAAGAAATATCCTACCTTGATTGCCTTCCAAGCAGTACACGATTGTTGAAAAAGCTTTGCTAGTTTCCTTACGCAATTTATATTCTATTACCTATTCAAATTTGTTCGCATCCATTGAATCCATGGAACTTGGATCGATTTCCATAATCGTTTATCCGAGGAAATCAGTGTTTTTCTTAGATAACGGGAAATACTATTACGCGAATGAAGAAATCTCCGAGTTCAATCCATTGAACAAAAGAGCTTGCTTTAAGCATTCAATCACGTTCTGAGTGCTTTTGGACAGGGAAATAAATGATGAAATGTAATTAAAGTCTAGTTTATGCAGAATCAGAAGAAACAAAGTGCACAATCGAGAATATCTTGTGTTTGTTCCACTTTTTCCAGCAGTCTCCTTGCTAGCGATATTAAGTAAAAAAATCAAGCAGCTATCTGCTTACTCTCCCTCGTAAATCACATTTACAAGTGCTTAAATGAATAAGTGATATTCCAGACTCCGGTTTTTAGCAGTGAAGAATTCCCTAAAGAACACGAAAGAGTCATCTTTAAACTTGTATTTATCATATACGAACATATTTAAAATTCGACGCGCCCGAGGATTATCTTTTAATTCTTTTATAACTTGCTTGGAAGACTTCAAGGGAAAGAGATCTGTGATTTCTAACTTATTTTGATCGTTTGAGTCTTAGATTTCATTAAAAATTATCGTACTATATGATGGAAACATGTTTTTGTAGTGACCAATCTACTCGATTGTCTCTGAATATTTTGTTCCCTTATTGAGCACCATTTGTAGCTAATCTATTTGTTAGGCGTTCATCTCTTCAATTATTTTAATGCTCATATTCATCGTGTAAAGCAGATTGTTTTGATCAAACTAACGCTTTGCTGAATCGGAGATGGCAGTATTAATTTATATCTTGTGCATTGAATATTTACTCGAAGTGTCGACATTTCTTTAAATAAACGGTGTTTCCTCTTAAGTCAACGTTTGATTTAGAAATTCCTCGAGATGAGCTTCTTTTGGAAAGGACAAAACAATCATTGTCTCGTTGATAATTTCATCCTGCTAAAAAAAATTTGGTGTTTAGTATTCCATCGTCGTGTTAGCTATTCCACTCAACATCACCGTCGAAGAGTAGGTACTCACCATACTATTTTAGAGGCTCTAGTTCGCATAGAATAATTGAGTCTTAGTTAGGCCGTTCTATGAATTTTTGCTGATAAATTGATTAATGAGATTTGTGATGACACCTATTTATGGTCGATTCTCTGCAGGATACAAACATTTGGATATGATTTATCCAATGAAATCGTTGCTGTCCTTGCAATTGAATCGACGAAATGATTGGATCATTCGAATGATATCATTGTAACTGCTGCCGTAGGTTTGTTTAAATAATTAAGTTCCTCTGCTCGCTTCGTACAGTAAGCAGCCAAAGCTCCATACATCAATGGATTTATTATAATACGAAGAGAATTACTCTGGTGCCATGTAGCTAATAGTGCCGACAATGGATTATTTGGAAGAATTCGGCGAATCGTTCTATTTTGGGAGGAGTTTGCAGAGCCCAAAATCGCCTATTTTGAAGGAATATAAAGCGCGATTTTTGACAAAAATATTTTAAGGCTTGATGTCTCTGTGGATGATATTTAAGTCATGCAACTCCTTGATGCCATTTGCAATATGCAGCGCAATCGTTGGAAGGTATGGTGATATTCTGGAATCTTGGAAATTTGAGATGAAGCTCGAGAAATCACCTTCTTGTAAATATTCCATGATGACATAAAACGATTTCTTATCTTTGGATTCCACAACATCATAGATCTGAACGACATACTTCAATTTCGTTCCATATCTCATCAAATACTTCGAGATTTCGAACTCTTACTCATAGTAGAGGTTTTGTTTCTTTCCTTTGAAGAAAAACAAACCAACGAAAATGAGTTTGACAAAAAATAGATTCAATATTGCAGTCGGAAATGATTATTTGCTGCTGTTAAGCAACATGAAAACTGCTGCGCATACCTCTGAATGTTTCTTGGAGCACTTCTTTGATGGCAACTTGTTTTTTGGTTCGGTTATTTTCGCCGAGAAATACCTGAGATATTGCTCCATTGTTGATGGGTTCAGGTTGAAGAGTGTAAGTATCTTTTCTTCCTTTCAAAATGTGCAAAAAAGAAGTCTATAAGGGAATATTATCCATACTCTTTGTGTTTGATATTTTTTTCTTTTTTGTTAGCAAATTAATCAAATTTTGTGAGAGAAATGGGCAAAACAGCAAGTGTAAAATTCAATAGACAAATAATGTTTAAAAATGTAAAACAAAAGTTATTTTTAGAATTTGCTGAGAAAAATCCTATTAATTCAGTTAAAATCCAACAATTCTTGATCGAAAATAACAGTAGAAACAAAGCTTAGATTTTAGAATATCAAGAGTCTAAATGCGCACAATGATGCTGTTTATATTTCTCAAATCGTAAAAAGCTCATTTTGTTTTATTACAATCTCTTTTTATCGTACTTGCTATCCCATGGATGAGTCTACTTATCCTTTCTAAAAGTCTCTAATGTATAAATTCACAAACACACACACACACACATATCTAATCAAAAAGCCCATTGGTTCTATAAACTAGACATATCGCCTTAATCCTTATATGTAATTTCTTCCACAAAGGGAAATCAAACCCCCCGTTGAAAAAGAACCTTCAAAATTCCCTCACTCTTTGGCATAAATCGATGTGAGAAACGGTGAGAATATCTCCTTGATAGATTTTACGGAGGCGATTGTCTCGAGTGGTACCATATAAACCATTGATCTGATTCTCACAATCTCCCTTGAAATCGTGTTCAGCACAGGTATCCAAATAGCTAAATAGAGTATGAAAATGAGAACAATGCACAAAATCAAGATTGTAATCCGGATTGTCTAGTTTGAGTCGTAACCATCCATGATACTCGATTTGAATTTATCTACAAGATATCTCACCATCACGCGGATATAAATATCTTACATCGTCGAAATCTCAGTGAACTCATTGCTGTTCAGAAGGGCTTTATTCTTTGCAGTCATGTCTGGGGTGACTGCTTTTGCTTCGACATATTGCGTGTAGATCTAAATCAAATTCTCAATGTGACGAGATAGCGAAAGTGCTAGACCTTGCTAAAGAGACTTTTCAGCAAATTTTTCACAGTCTAGTTGAGTCAAGAGACTTGCTTCGGAGAGCATTTAACAGGTGTTGCTCATCATGATCTGATTATAAGCGACGTTGTAAGTAGACTCATGGAGATTTTGATTATCAGAATGCTCCCTTTAGATCTCATTGTTTTGGGTGTACATTTCGTTGATTTAAGTTGATAATTGAGTGACTGAACTGCTTGAGCTTGCAATCGGAAATGTTGAATCGATCAGAAGAAGTTGAAGCGTATTGAAGGAGAACCCATAGAAAGCTTCAAAGTTTGTGGTTGTGTTAAGTTCCGATAAAAACGAGGCAACGTTGGATACCTCTCCTTTTGACATCGCAAAGCTGTACGCGAAGTAACTCTCAAAAACAACCACTATTATCAAAAATGGCAAAAAGAAATTCTTCTCGTTTTTCAAATTGATTCTGAAATTTCTTCGCTTTTTTGTTCGCCTTCGGATATTCGAAGTTGTTAACGATTGTTCTTCCTCTTCTAGCATATCAGTAAGAGCAGAACTTGTGTCGTCTTCATTGGAACCCTGCAGGCAAGCTAAGAAGTTCTCGCAACGCGAGAAGAGCTTTCTGTTTTGAGTACATCATACAAAAATTTTATTTTGGCAAGAAAATCACATAGAAAATAATTCTGAAAAAATGAAAGCCAGTTTACTTGATTTTAGTGAGGGGAATATCAAGGAAAATAGTGAGAATCTGCTACTGTGCTTTATTGATTAAAATATAAAACGGGAACAAGCCAATGAAGCAGATCAACGACCAAATGATCGACAGTATGAGGTACAGCACAAAGTAATCTTGTTAGGAGGAACTCCAGTTTTACAACTCTACCATGTAGTAGTTTGATCTCGTTTGAACAGCTGTATAATAGTCGTTCATTTCATTGTAGATTAGGAAATAAAAATCTGTGTTAGTAAACACAAACGAATCCATAGCAGTATTGCCTATTAGATTGTTAAGTTTCGCGAGAATTTGCTGATTAGCGAGTTTGAGGTTTTATTGTTGAGTTGTGGAAACGTCGTGAAGAAGGATCTGCTTGTTTGAGAGAAAATTATCGAATGACGAAGAGATAGACTACCCACTAAGTTCGATGTAGTCGTTGACTGTTTTCATCTCCGAAGCGATGGAATCCATATCTTTAAGGATCGTTGAGGAAATTCTGCAGAAACGGGGAAAGCAGTGACAAAAAGAAAAGTTTGCTCATGGAAAAATGAAAAAAAGGCTAATCTTTTGTTGTGTGAAAAATTTATTTTTCTTACGTTGAAAAAATAGATTTCTTGTAGAGATAAATGTTCAATGCTTTGCTGACGACTCTCTGCCCGTCTGCAGCGAATATCGTCGAGTACGTCTCCAGCTTCACTCGCTCATTCACTTACTGGATCTATGATGTTATTATCAGATGATTTATTGCTGAGAATGCTGCCACTAAAACGATGAAGATGAATACAAATGTTCGAAATTTCTCCAACGCTGCAGAATACAAAAACCTACTTTACTCAATAAATTTCACAAATGCGCTCTTCTTTTTGAACACATTCCCACTATCGTTGGAGTCTTGCTGCGCTCCCGCACCGAACAGATCATCTTACAGGAATTTCCCGAAGTTATTTCCATTATTGCCATTATTTCTCTCTTCTTCTTCGTCTTAGTTTTCTTGACCTAGAATATCTTCCTCCGCTTCTTCTTCTTTGAGGCGTAGATCCTCTAAGTCAACAAACTAACTGTTGATCATCCTTACAGTTCTGATTCCTTTTCCGTAGTTCTCAAATTTTCTCTGCGAATTCTTGTCATCTTCTTTTTCTTCGATTTTATCTAAAATAAGTGATTCGCCTGGTCGTCCATTGGCAGAGAGTGTCGAGAAAACATTAGAATGTGACTCATTGTTGATATTATTTGCCCCATCGTCTTCATTAATAGATGGGTTTCCTATTATGTTATCCCCGCAATAAGTGCTCGTGTGGATATCAAAGCGAATGCACATAAACTATGATAACATTGGTGGTTTTCTGATTTTTGATTTTTTTATCGAGGAGGCTCCAATCTGTTTCTAATCGGAGATCTCCATAAAAGGTTTTACTTTGGAATCAACACCAGCAACTCCCGTACCAGCAACTCCCGTACCAGCAGCACCAGCAATTTCTCCTTCTAGAATCTTCTCAATTCGCAAAATATACCCTTGATGTCCTAAGTTACGGAAACTACAAAAAAAAGAAAAAAATTATGTCATCATCAAAAAATATGTTTGTTTTTGGACTCTTTTAGAACTAATATTTATCTTAATTTCCTTCGCCATGAATAATAAGGCATTTACTTGATTTCCGTTGCTGTGATTTTAGCTTAAAATTCCCTTCTGTGCCTTCCACAATCTTGCACTGTAGCAACAGCTCCATTCTTTTCTTAAAACGCAGCGATGTTCTCTTTATACGTTGGAATGCAGTCTAACACAGGTATTTCCTTCTTGAGTAGCTTTTTCGCATCGATCTTGAGCATCACGATACAAGTTGTGCTCACGTTCTCAATGTTAAACTCCTTGTTCACAATTATCTAGCAGACTTCCTTCAAACTTCTGTTGACTCGAAACGATGACACAAACTGCAGACCATGGATTAGAGAAGGCACATGTCGCACAAGAACAAGCATCGGACTAACATATCCTTGCTTATTCTTCAAAGGCAATATCCTCTCTGTGTTTAGAATCCTCGGCTCAAGACTAGATAAATAACTCTCAAGGAACTAATCGTGATGTCTTCCGTAGAGTATTGGCATAAGTGCGCTGACGTTTCTGTTGAGAATTTCCATTTTACTGTACCCTGAAAGTGAGGCAGCTGCAAGGTTTATGTTGGCTACTAGTCCAAAGGAGTCATCTTCTGCGCTGATGACAATCGATGGACGAGAATCCGTTGATAAATCCAATAAATTATTGATTTTATTTGAATTTTAGTTTTTAAAATTGATGTCGATAAGTTTCTTGAGTATGTTAATCGATCCATCTTTATCGTTAATGATTTCAGAAAGAAATCGAGCATAGACGCGCATCAACGAAGGAATATGAGTGTTGATTCTATCTAATCTATTCCATTATTCTTCCGCTTTCGAGTTTGCCACACTTATTTTATACCCTAATTCACTGAGTTTGCCTAAATCTGGATGCTCCTCACTCAGCTAAGACCAGAATTCGACATGCAGCATTGTACTTTTTTCGATGCTCCCTCTGCAAATCCTCTCATGGTTCTACACCGATAATTCGTTGACAATATCACTCGACCCCGATTAATCCTTTTGCCCATCGAGCGTCGTATTGTTCTCCATCAAATCATTCTCAATAACTTACTTGTATCTAAAAATAATGAATTCCTCATCGAAAATAGGGCGCTCACTTTCAGCATTGAGCAGTTCCTGCAGTGCTTGCTAGCTACTCCGCATGGTGTCCACGAGATACAATGCGTAGAGAATTCGAATTTTCGTGTTATTCGGGAATTTCTGCAAGGCAAAGTAATACATACTCTAAATGACGGTGTAGATCATAATGAGCTGTTCGCTCACTTTTTCGTTGCGCAGAGCCTTCGAGAATTTCGTTGTCTTCGTTAATCTTCGCTTGGAAGGACAATCCTCTAAGATGCATGTGTTCCTGTGATGATCTAAGAATCCGTCCAGCATAATTTAAATGTGCTTATCCTTTGTGTATCTGCACAATAGCTTGGTAACGTACTGCAATTAGCGCATTGGATCGGATAGAACATCATATTAGTTCGTGTTGATCAAGAGAATGTCGTATCTGAGAGTTATTAGAAAAATATTTTATGGAAAAAATAACAAAAAAGGAAAAAAAATTAGCAAAAAATGCAAAAGTATTACCTTTATTCTGAGCGCATGAGTACAATAATGTAAACAAACGGTACACCTAATATCCAAACAATGCAGGCTCCATCGAATTAATAGTTCTCTGTGAGTTTCCCGAGGATGAGGATTAATGTTGTCCAGAGATTTATCGAATGCTGAGCAGTTATGAGCTTGGAAATGAAGATGTCATGATAAGTTAAATTAAATTAGTAGTGTTCGAACAGCAAAAATGATCCGATTAGCATCAGCACAATGAAAATGACTTCATATCCTTGCTTTATAAGAAAATTATAGAATAACACGAGTGCCAACTTCAACACAAATAAACAGAATTCTCCTCTTCCTGAGTTCTTTGTGCAGCAATCTGAGGAACTAGCTCTGCAACTGAAGAATAGCAATGACATGAGACCAACGTAGAGTGTAAGCAGTATACTGCAAATCAATCCAAGAAACACCAAGGCAATTTATTAGTTCCCAAAACACTGTACGTCCGGGAAATGAGCATGCACGAGAACTGAATTGGAAGTCTTGCAGTCTAAAGGACTGAGGAAGAACTGTAGAAGTGGTAGGTAAAGTATTGTGACCAGAAGTTCTGTCGAGAATCGAATGAGATTGATCAGCAGGGAGAGTTTTTGGTTTTTTCGCTTGAGGCTGACGATTATGTAGATGAAGAACAGAAACAGCACGAGAAACAAAGAGGCTACAACATAAAACAACGCGTTGTATGTCGTGTAGAGACTCGATGAATCGGAGCCTGAAGTGAAGTATGGATAAAGCGATGTGAACTTCAAAATCAACCGTATTCCACTAACAATCGAGGAATTTTTCCATGCCGACTCGAGTTCTTCGCAGAAATGAAAATTCAAGATTTGAAAGGTTTCGATTAATATCAAGGCGATTCGCTGCAGCATCGGAATGCGCTCACCTTACAACATAAGGAAAGTGAACTCGAAAATTGTTTTCTTAGTTTCTCGCCATTACCGCTGCAAGAAGGACTGCTAGTCGATGCTGAATCCATCTTCGCCTTCTTATTATTGTTTGACGTTCATTGTAGGGTTTTGATAGCAAACGGAGAACCAGTATTGTTTGTATTTGGAGGGATGATGTGATGTTTCTGGTTTATCTTATGATTTTCTTCCTCTAAGTTTTGTAAATGCTATTTTGTCACTGCTGAGATTCAATTATTATCAAAATCGTGAATCACAAAGAAACAACTTCAAGTGTATTCTCTTTTTCACTAAGAACAACAAGACATTCAAAAAAATTAAGTGCCCCAATTCATCAATCAATTTCCCCCCTTTTTTTTGTTTTCTTCTTAATCCTACTCAAACTGAGTTCTTTCAGATTTAAATCTTTTGAATCTCTTTTGGCACTCAAAGTCTTTATTACCACCATTGATTGGAGTTGTTTTCATATGGCTTATTAGGTATTTCCGTTTTAAAATGATTTGCATAGAAATATGTATGCAAAGAAATGATTTGAATTTAGCAAATGATTATTGTCCAATAATTGCTGTAATCTCTTTTATTTTTAAGATGAACCAATTTCAAGTATCCCTTCAAAAGAATAGCAAAATGTTTCAAAGAATAAGCAAAAACTAATCGATTCCTTCCTCTACATAAAACAAAAAACAGACAAAGAGATCAAACAAATTAATTATTTGAGTTCTCTCACTTTTTATTATCTTTACGCTATTATTATTAT